>ERZ773190.25-NODE-25-length-193531-cov-12.490717_pt1 | contig 193531 bp, 156 predicted proteins | sample MGYA00511111_ERZ773190 | MGnify/ENA primary metagenome ERZ773190 (study PRJEB29015, sample SAMEA2737777) | human gut metagenome | biome: human gut; feature: human-associated habitat; material: faeces | place: China | collected 2012 ... | reverse complement strand
AAAGCGAAAAGACAGATGTGATAAGTGTGATGGAGATGGTTGGGATTATGTTGTTACCGACAGATATTCATCCAAGAAAGAAAAGAGGTGCAAGAATGTCTAATAGCAGTGTAAAGAAGATGAGTTATAATGTGCCGCTTTGGCATAAGCCTAATTTGTCGATTGAAGAAGCATCTATATATTCCAATATTGGAACAGGAAAACTTTATGAAATGACGGAAAAGCAAGATTGCCCATTTGTACTTTGGATAGGAAGCCGCCGAATGATAAAGCGAAAAATTTTTGAGGAATATATTGCAAATCAGTATTCTATTTAATGAAAAAGTCAAATCTGCGATGAGCAAATTCGCATCGTTGGCTCAGTGTAGATTTTTAAGTATGCTGTAACCACGCAAAGGAGGTTACAGCATATGAACAACGAAAAAGATGAAACAATCTATAATGTCCCACTTTGGGAGAAAGTAATGCTTACAATTGATGAAGCCGCAGCTTATACAGGTGTTGGAAGCCGAAAAATCAGACAGCTTACCGATAATGAAAGATGTCCGTTCGTTTTATGGAATGGCTCAAAGCGACTTATCAAGAGAGAAGAATTTGTTGAATTTATAAAAAAGCAGTATTCGATATGAGGAGGTATTATTGTGAGTAATCCAGTAAAAAAAGAAAGATTAGAAGTACCGATATGGCATAAGCCGTATCTGACCATTGATGAAGCTACTGCCTATACCGGCATTGGCAGAGAAAAACTTCGTGAAATGACAAGGTTTGCTGATTGTCCATTTGTGTTATGGGTGGGAAAACTCCGAATGATAAAAAGAGAATTGTTTGATGAGTACATTGAAAAAATGTATGAGATTTAGGAGGTGGAACGATGAATGTGGATTTTGCAGATGAAGAAATGATTGCTTATCGGGAAAGTCTTATAGAAAAGAAAAAAGAGCAGCCATTTTGGAAAAAGAAATGTTTGTCGGTAAATGAAACAGCCGCTTATACAGGTATCGGAAGGGGAAAAATACGAGAGTTGATGAAAAGGAAAGACTGCAATTTTATGACGACAGACGGTTATCAGGTGTATGTCATCATCGATAAATTTGTGGAATTTTTAAATAGCAGGAATGAAATATAGGAGGAACAGCCGTGGCAAGACCAAAACGAAAAGATAAAACAAGGACAGTTCTTCGCACGGGAGAACTTCAAAGAAGTGATGGAAGTTATCAGTACAGTTGGACTGATGAAAACCATAAAAGAAGATATGTTTATTCAAAAACGCTTGAAGCACTCAGGATTAAAGAGGAAGCGATTGAGAAAGACAAAAGTGATGGCATAAAAGCGGAAGCACGATATGTTACACTCGATGATTTATATGAGTTGTGGAAAGACCTGAAGAGAGGATTGAAAAACAACACTTTTGAGAATTACAAATATATTTATGAAACCTTTGTACGTCGGCAAATCGGTTCTAAGAGAGTTTCAACATTTTTGAAATCAGATATTAAGAGATTTTATAATTATCTGGTTGATGAGCGAGGATTGAAGCCAGCAACGGTTGATGGTGTCCACAACATTCTTCATCAGATATTTGATATGGCGGTTGATGATAACTATATCAGAAACAATCCGACAAATAATGGTTTAAGGGAATTGAAAAAAGCTCATTGCTTCAAGACAGAGAAACGCAGGGGACTTACTCGACCTGAGCAGGAATTGTTTATGGATTATCTGAAGAACTCTAATACAGCAGTGTATTGGTATCCGGTGTTTGCAGTAATGCTTGGAACGGGGTTAAGAGTTGGAGAAGTTACTGGACTCAGATGGTGTGATATTGATTTGGAAGATGGGATTATAGATGTTAATCACACGTTGGTTTATTATGACCACAGAACTTCTGAAGGAAAAAAGGGCTGCTATTTCAATGTGAATACTCCAAAGACAGAAGCAGGAAATAGACAAGTTCCGATGCTCGATTTTGTTAAAGAAGCATTTGTTATGGAAAAAGAAAGACAAGAACTGCTAGGGGTTCACTGCGAAGCGACCATAGATGGATATACAGATTTTATATTTCTCAATCGCTTCGGACAGCCACAACATCAATCGACTTTGAATAAGGCAATCCGACGCATAATCCGTGATTGCAACGATGAGCAGTTTTTGAAAACAGAAAACCCAGAAGTGCTTTTACCACATTTTAGTTGTCATTCGCTCAGACATACATTTACAACAAGAATGTGTGAAGCAGGTGTAAATATAAAAGTTATTCAGGATACACTCGGACATAAGGATATAACAACAACCTTAAATATCTATACTGATGTAACAAAGGAACTAAAAAGAACCGAGTTTGATGGACTGGATAAATACTTTAATAATTCAATAGCGTAGGAAAAAGTGGCGTACTTTAAAATGAAAATTGGTACGCTGCTTTTTTTGGTCTGATTGACTTATTCAATAATAAAGATTATAATTTAGTAAGTAATCCGATTGAAGAACCCATTCTCTCAATCGGGATTTACATCAAATACATCAAATAATACAACTGCTTATGCGGAAAGTAATCAATTTTAAAGGTAAACAAGGCTTTTTATCTGGTTGAAAAAAGCAAAGTAGGGAGTTGCTCAGGAATATGAGTGGCTTCGGAATTGTGTCGGAGAAAGTCCCCACCATGAAGTCTTTGGACAAATAAATCACCACAAAACAGGGGCACCCTTTTTAGGGCGCCCTTTTGTGTTACTTGACCATCATCTTAATGTGCGGTGGATTTAGACAGCAAAGCAGATTCCATTGAATGACAAAAAGGAGCAGTAACTATGGCATCGGATCGTGGGTATTTGGAATTTATATTGGAGCAGCTGGCTGATCTGGACGGGGTGCGCGCCCGGGCGATGATGGGGGAGTACATTCTCTATTATCGAGACAGGGTGATCGGCGGGATCTATGACGATCGCCTGCTGGTAAAGTCCACCCCCGGCGCCGCAGCCTATATGCCGTCGGCCACGGAAGAACTGCCGTATCCCGGCGCTAAGCCTATGCTGCTGGTGGACAATGTAGACGACCGCGCGTATCTTTGCGGCCTGTTTGACGCCATGGTGGACGACCTGCCCGCCCCTCGGACCAGGAAAAAATAGTGTATGATATATGCCGATTTGTTGCATTGCGGCAAATGCGGCATTGGTGAGGAGAAGCGATGAAGCAGCACAGTGGAAATGCAATTTCTGTTTCTGTGATCGGCGGTGCAGATGGTCCTACAAGCATTTTTGTTGCCGGGCCGGGGGAAAAGCGCGCGCTCAAAGCCAGGATCAGGGACAGCATATATAGATATAAAAGGAAAAGAGCGGAAAAGCGGATCGTGGCTGCGCCCCATTCTCTTGCAGAAACCGTGCAGTACGCAAAAGATAAGTATGGCTTGACCGAAGCGGCTGCCACAGATAGCGACTACATAGAGCAAATGCGGTGCTTAAAAGAAAACCTGGTTTTGCGGCAGAAGCCGGAGCTTTTAGGCTCGCTGGGGGAACTGCCGGAGCCGGATCTTACGGACGAAACTGCCGTGCAGGGGTTTTTGGACCTGCTGGAAGCACGCAGTCGAAAAATCGCCCAACTGCCCGATGATGCGGTCCCTATGGATTTTCATTTGTACAAGATAAAAATGGGCGACGGTCTTCTCCAAATGGGGATCGACTACATTTGGCAGGATCTTAGCCTGTCTTATTCCGGCAATCGGGCGGCTATGCGAAAATTCAAGAAAACAGCCGAAGATTTGTACCGCTTTTACGGCGTCAGCGCAGCGGATATACAAAATCATTCTGCCAGGTACACGGCACTGGTCAGCGCGTTGTGTTCGTGACCGCCGCCGGCCGGCGCCTGAAAAACAGCAAAAACGCAGTATAATAAAAGCGGTGAATCCCTCCGGGGTTTCTTAGCAGAAAGGAAGCGAAACAGGTATGGAGCAAGAGCGTTATTCTGTTCTATTCAGCAGTCAAACCGGCAACACAAAAATACTGGCGCAGGCCATTGCGCAAGCGCTGCCGGCAGCGGGCTGCGACTATTTTGGAGATTACCAAGGCTGTGTGCCGTCGTCGCCGGTATTGTTTGTCGGCTTTTGGACCGATAAGGGTACGGCAGATGCCGCCACCTTGGAATTGTTGAAAACCGTAAAGAACAAAAAGATTTTTTTGTTTGGTACCGCCGGATTTGGCGGAAGTGCTGCGTATTTTCAAAAAATTCTGTTGCGCGTGCAGGAAAATTTGGATGCTGGCAATCAAGTGATTGGCACATTTATGTGCCAAGGCAAAATGCCCTTGTCCGTGCGGCAACGGTATGAGAAAATGAAAGAACAACCGAATCCGGCTCCTAATTTGGATATGCTGATTGCCAATTTTGACCGTGCATTGACCCATCCGGATGAGCAGGATCTGCAACGGTTGCAAGAGGCTGTCTGCGCTGTACAAATGTAAATAGCCATAATAAAAACCGCTTACTGTGTATCACAACAGCAAGCGGTTTTTTGTGCGGTAAAAGACTTCAGAAAAGCAGTTCCAAACCCATTGCAATCATCCAAATGTAGGCACAGGTTTTGGGAATCATCAACAGACCGACCTTAGGGTGTTTCTTACTCATCAAGGTAACCGGAAGATAGCAGCCGAAGGAAATGAGAATGGCTGCCACCATGCGGTTTAGGTGATAATCGTGGGCATTGCCGGACAAGGCGTACAGAAGGATGACGCCGATACCGGTTACGGCAAATACGGCATTGCGGATAATGGACAGCTTTTGGTTGCCGTTATCCGAGCACCAACGGTTTTGGGGCAGCAGGCATACGATAATACGCACCAATGCGGATACCCAGATGATGATTTCCAATGCGGCGGGAATTTGCATTTCCGGGAATGTATTTTTCCAAATATACATCAGCAGAATGTAAAAAACGGTCATCGTGACAGAGGAAATCTGCAACCCCATACCCAGCTGCTTTTTTATTTTGTCGCTGCTGCCACGGAATGCACGAATCACACGGGGGACCAAGTGAAATGCGTCGCCGCCGCATAAGGTCAAGGTGAGAATGCCGTACAACACAAATAAGCTGTTTCCCTTAGAAAAAACAAAGAACAAAACGGCTGCAATCAAGTCAAACAGCAGATAGCCGATGTCAAAAAAAGCCTCCATAATGTCCGGTACACGCGGTTTATATCCATTGTTTTTCATATTATTAAAACTCCTTTTTAATCAGCTTATGGTAGATGATGTGATTTTTCAGAAACAGAATGCCCGCAGACGCCAGTGCACACCCGAGACCGGTATAAAAGAATGCAATAAATGTGTCCGGGAATATGCCTGCCGCACGCAAACCGATGCCGCCGCCCATCATACAGGCCATAATCAAATACGCTTTTAAGTCAAAAAAATGCCAAAAGGGGCGGTCGCCCTCATAGCCTAAAATTCGCTTGGTGTGCTTTTTGCTCATTCTATTTATTTTGCTGCAAATACGCTTCTGCGTTGTTACATATTTTGTCAAATACACTTTTAAATACAGCGAGTTCTTCTTGTGAAATGCCTGCCAGTGCATGCTTTGCAAATTCCTTTTGAATGGCAATGCCGTCGGCAAGAATCGGCTGCGCGTCAGCCGTTAAATGTAGTTCAATGTGCTTTTTATTGGTAGCGCTTTGCTGCCGTTCTACCAACCCGCGTTGCTCCAGCCTCTTTAGAGAGGTGGATACATGGGACTTGGTGTACTTGCAAATCCGTACCAAGCTTGCAGCGGTATTGCATTCCGGATTGCTGTGCAAAAACATCAGAATGTCACATTCCATTTGTGTTAATTCATATTTGTTGCAAATGGTACGCATCAGCGATTCATAGCAGCAGGTGATGGTCTTGTGCTTATCTCGAAAATATATAGGAACAGCCCCCTTGTATGTTCTATTTAGAACGATTGTGAAAGGATTGTACCACGGTGCAGACCGTTTGTCAACAAGAATATCCAAATTCGTTTGTTTAGCGTACCCGGAACCGGCATTGAAAATAGCACCGGGCTGTGGTATACTGTGCATTGTAAACGATGTAAGATCGATAAGGTGGGCGTAAGCATGCAACCAAAGGAATTGGAGCAATGGATAGGTACACAGTACGGCGTTTCGGCAGAATATCCCTGGGCGGTCAGTCCGGAGAATGCTGTGTTTCGTCATCGCGAAAACAAGAAGTGGTTTGCGCTGCTGCTGCGTGTCGCCGGGGATAAATTAGGATGCCCGGGTACAGCTCCGGTATGGATCCTGAATGTAAAATGCGACCCATTGATGATCGGATCCTTGTGTAGCATGGAGGGTATTTATCCTGCGTACCATATGAATAAAACCCACTGGATCTCCATTGCGATGGACGATCGTGTGCCGCGTGTGCTGGTGCAGGATTTGCTGGACCAAAGCTATGTTTCCACTGCTTCTGCGCCAAGACGGCAAAAAAGGCGGTAAAAAGGAACGCTTTTGCCACAGAATTTGGCACGCAAGCACGGCAGGACTCCGGCACAAGTTTTGCTGCGCTGGAATGTGCAGCAGGGGATCATTCCCATTCCCAAGTCCAAGAACCTGGCGCGCCTGGCGGAGAATATTGCCGTGTTTGATTTTGCGCTGGAGGGGGAGGATATGGCGGCGCTGGGCGGTATGCATCAAAACCGTCGTACCAGCCACGACCCGTTGACTTTTGATTTTTGATCAAGCTGAAAAAAGCGTGCTGCACCGGGGTGTGCGGCGCGCTTTTTGCTGCCCCGGCAGGGCTTGACTACCGGACGAAAAATGAGTATAATAAAGCGAATACCGTATTAGTATTTTATATACAACACATAGGAGTGAAATTATGCGTTCTGATTTGATCAAAGAGGGACCCAGCAGAGCCCCCCATCGTTCGTTACTGCGTGCACTGGGTATTGATGATCTGGAGATGAAGCGGCCGTTCGTTGCCGTGGTGAACTCCAAGAGCGACTACATTCCCGGCCATATGCACTTGGACAAGATCGCCGAGCAGGTGAAGGCGGGTATCCGCAACGCCGGCGGCGTGCCTTTTGAATTTAACACCATCGGCGTTTGCGACGGTATCGCCATGAATCACAAGGGTATGAAGTATTCTCTGTGCTCCCGTGAGCTGATCGCTGACAGTATTGAGGTGATGCTCACCGCGCACCCGCTGGATGCCATTGTGTTTATCCCCAATTGTGACAAGATCGTGCCCGGTATGCTGCTGGCTGCCTGCCGACTGAATCTGCCCTGTATCTTCATCAGCGGCGGCCCCATGCTGCCCGGCAAGAGCGCCGTCACCGGTGGGCGTATCGGCCTGTCCGAGCAGTTTGAGTATGTGGGCGCCAATGCAGTGGGCAAAATGAGCGATCAGATTTTGGAGAGCTGTGCCTATACCGCCTGCCCCACCTGCGGCAGCTGCTCCGGTATGTACACCGCCAATTCCATGAACTGCCTGACGGAGACCATCGGCATGTCCCTGCCCGGCTCCGGTACCATTCCGGCTGTAATGAGCGCCCGTCTGCGCCTGGCAAAAGAGGCCGGTGAGCGGGTAATGGATCTGCTGAAAGAGGACATTAAGCCCTCGGATATTATTACGGAGAAAGCCATTGAGAACGCCATGCGCACAGATATGGCCATCGGCTGCTCCACCAACACCATTTTGCATTTGACGGCCATTGCCCATGCGGCAGGCCATGATATTGACCTGGCCCGGCTGGACGCTTACGGCAGAAAGACCCCCCAGATCTGCAAGCTGAATCCGGCCTCCTCCGTGTTTATTACGGACCTGAACGATGTGGGCGGTATTCCCGCAGTGATGAAAGAGCTGGCCAAGGGCGGTATGATCAATACCGATTGCCTGACCGTCAGCGGCACGGTACAGGATCGACTGGACGCTGCGCCGGACGCCGACGGTGAGATTATTCACACCCTGGAGGCACCGTTCTCTGCAGACGGCGGTATCGCTGTGCTGACCGGCAACCTGGCAGAAGACGGCGCTGTGGTGAAGAAGGGCGCTGTTGCACCGGAGATGATGCAGCACAAAGGCCCGGCCAAGTGCTATAATTCCGAAGAAGAGGCCATTGCGGCCATTACCGGCGGCAAAGTGGTTGCCGGTGATGTGGTAGTCATTCGCTATGAAGGACCCAAGGGCGGCCCCGGTATGCGTGAGATGCTGTCTCCCACCTCTGCCATTATCGGCATGGGGCTTGGTTCCTCGGTTGCACTGCTGACAGATGGCCGGTTCTCTGGTGCCACCCGCGGCGCTTCCATTGGCCATGTGAGTCCGGAGGCGGCTATGGGCGGTACTATCGCTTTGGTACAGGACGGCGATATGATCGAGATTGATATTCCTGCGCGCGTGCTGCGGGTAGATGTGTCCGATGCGGAGTTGGAGCGGCGTAAGGCCACCTGGCAGCCGCCGGAGCAGCACCTGACCGGCTACCTGAAGCGGTATGCCCAGCATGTGACCAGCGGCGCCAAGGGCGCAGTGTTTGAGGACTGAGTATGAAAAAAGACGGGACGGCCGGTAAAGGGCGTGCACTGCTGCGCCACCTGGCGGTGGTGCTGGTGTTTGTGCTGGCAGCCGCGCTGGTGTTTACGCCGATATGGGTGCTGGGTGGGCGCTATGCGGTGTCTGCCGTGCATGATGTGCAGGCCAAGTTGCCCCGGGCAGACAGCGACTTGCAGCTGACGGAGCAGTACAACCCCCAGCCCAATACCTTTGGAATCGTAGAGGGCGCCACGGTGACCGGCGGTATGCACTTCGGTCGGCTGGAATGTAGCCAAATTGGGCTGGATTGCCCGGTGTATTATGGCGCCAATCGGGTGTGCCTGCGTGCCGGTGCGGCCGCGTCTACGGCTTATGGTTTGCCTGGTTACGGCAAGTCTACCGTTGTCACCGGGTACAACACAACGGTGTTCCGGAATTTGGGACAGCTGAAAAAAGGCGATCTCATCGACTTTTCCACCAACTGGGGGCACTTCTCCTACCGGGTGACGGACCGCCAGGTGCTCACCTCGGACGAATCAGTAGATGTGTCTGTGGTGGACAAGGAAAAGCTGATCCTCTTTTGTACCTATCCCCAGTCGCCCTTTGGCAACTTGGCGGATCAGCGGCTGTATGTGTTTTGTGAAAAGGCCTCCGGCCCGGCTGTGGAGGTGAGCACCGATGATTAAGATCAAAAAGCACGATCGACGCGCTTGTTGCAGTGCGTTTTTGCTGTTTGTTTTTACCGGCGTGCTGACCCTGTCTGTGTTGGTGGGTGCGCTTTTTGGCAACCCGGCGCGTATGGTGCGCAGCCTTGGCGGCGATACTTATGTGGACGGCCTTTATACGGAGGTCCACCAGTATGCGGCGGATCTTTGCCTGGAGTACGGGCTGGACACGGCTGTGGCAGACGCAGTCACCAAGGACGGCGTGCGCACGGCGGTGCAGACCTATGCGGGGGTTATGTTAAAAAGCAAGGATCGCTCGGCCAAGCTGGCGCCGGCGCTCCAAGAGGTGCGTACCGCATTAGAAACGGCGGCAGCCAAGGCAGCTCCCGGTGCCACTACGGCGCAGGTGCAGGACTTTGGCAAGGCATTTACCGATTATATGGCTGGCCGTATGGCGCTGGTTTTTGCGGCGGATCTGCAAAGCTTTGTAAATCTTAGTATGCGAGCCTCTGCGGCAGGGGGTGTGATCGCCTGCTGCGGCGTGGCGCTGGCGGTATGGCTGTTGAGGCGCAGCGGCGCTGCCAAGCGGCTCCAGCGCCTGCTGGCGGCAGACGGTATCTGTGCCGCCGGACTGGTGACGGTGCTATGCGCTGTGATCATGCTGGTGCTGCTGCACCAAAAAAACCTGTATATTTTTCCCGCGTATCTTTGTGCGGCTGCTACTCGGTATATGATCGACTGGCTGTATATGTGCCTGGGTGCCGGCGGACTGCTGCTGGCGATTTCCGGGATTGTGGCCTTTGCACGCAAGGGCAAGAACTGTAAAGGATGAACCGTATGGACAACGATGTAGTCATTTCTGTTGAAAATGTGACCATGGCCTTTAACCTGAATAAGGAAAAGGTGGACAACTTAAAGGAATATGTGATCAAGCTGTTAAGGCGTCAGCTGGAATTCAAGAAGTTTTATGCCTTACAGGACATTAACTTCCAGGTGCGCCGGGGCCAGCATTTGGGCATTTTGGGCCTGAACGGTGCCGGTAAATCCACGCTGCTCAAGACCATTGTAGGCGTATACAAGCCTACGGAGGGTACTGTGAAAAAGAAAGGCGTGATTGCGCCTTTGCTGGAGCTGGGCGCCGGCTTTGACCCCAACTACACCGGTAAGGAAAATATTTTCCTGTACGGTGCCATTCTGGGCTACAACCGGGAGTATTTGGAGAGCAAGTATGACGAGATTGTGGCATTCTCCGAGCTGGGCAAGTTTATTGACGTGCCGCTAAAGAACTATTCTTCCGGTATGAAAGCCCGCTTGGGCTTTTCCATTGCCACGGCCGTGGAACCGGATATTCTAATCCTGGATGAGGTGCTGTCCGTAGGCGACGCCCGCTTCCGCAAAAAGAGTTTGGCTAAGGTCCAGTCTATGTTTGACCAGGGCGTGACCGTGCTGTTTGTGTCTCATAATATTCAGCAGGTAAAGGCCATTTGCGACACGGCCATTTTGCTGGAGAAAGGGCATATTATTGCCTCCGGCGATGTGGATACCGTGGCTGCCGTGTATGAGGAAAAATCCGGCAAAAAGAAATAAGGATTAAAATATTAAAGGCGGGTACTCCCCGCCTTGCTTTGAAAAGAAATACCCCGTGCGGTTTGGAACTGCACGGGGCGTTTTGTTATGTTTATTATTTCACTTTAACAGCCTTGGTGGCGCTCCAGGGGGAGTAGACTTTTTTCTTGCCCTCGGTGCGGTAGGAACGCATACGCACATAGTAGGTGGTCTTGGCCCGGTAGGTGGAGAAGGTCTTGGAGGTGGCGCTCTTCTTTACCGTAAAGTCCAGAAAATTCCGCTTAAAGTTCTTGGTGGTGGAGTATTGCACCTGGTAGCCGCTGCACGCTACTTTGCCCCATTTAATCGTGATCTTCTTAGACTTAGGCGAGGTGGCGGAGCTGATCTTTGGGGTGGCGGTCAGTGTTTTGGTGCTGATCTTGCTGCTTTTGGCGCCGGTCTTGGTGCTGCTGTCTGTGGTGTACGCCGCCACCTGGAAGGTGTAGGCGGTGTTGGCTTTCAGCTTGCTGACGGTGCCGGTGGTTTTGTTACCTTTGATCGTAGCTACCTTGGTTGTTTTTTTGGATTTTGTGTCGTAGCGATAGATATAGTAGCCGTCGGCACCGGGCTTTTTGCTCCACTGGAGGGCCACAGAGGCCGCAGAACGGCGTTTTACCTTAGCACCGCTGACTTTACCGGGTAGGCAGTGTTTGGTGTTGTAGGCGCTGTAAGGGCCGTATTTGCCTTTTACATAGGCTCGCACCCGCACGGCGTACTCCTCGGTATCTGTCAGGTTGTGCAGGGTGGCGCTGGTGCCGGTGACGGTTTTGGAGAAGTTGGTACCCTTGGTTTTGTTGGTAATGTCGATATAGTATTTGGTGGCGCCGGATACCTTGTTCCACTTGTATGTTAAGTTGGTCTGGGTGCGCCCGGTCAGAGTCAGTCCGGTGACCCGGTTCTTGGCTGCTGTGGTGGTCGTGGTGTTGCCGGAGGCAGAAGTGGAAATGTGGTTCACATTTGCGGTGGAAGCTGGCATACCGCTGTACACGGGAATAATAAAGGTCTTGGCCGTGTTCAGAATTTTAGCCGATTTATAGGCGTTATAGGTGGTAACAGACTCAGAAGCCGCCGCCTGTACATTGGCCATATATTCGTGGCTGTGCTTCTCTGCCGTGCCGGGGGCTACATTGAACTTTTGCAGATAGCCGGTGTTTTGGGTTTTGGAGAAGCCGTTTGCTATGTATGTTGCGCCGTTGTAAATGGATTTGTAGGGATTGCTCCAGGGACGGCCGTAGTTAAAGTACTTAGTGCGGCAGGCGCTTTTGGGCACATAGCCGGAAATGCCGGTGGCGTAGCTACCGCCGTTATCTGTGTACAGGCGCACCCGGTAGTATTTGCCCGCATTGGCGCGCCATACCATATACTGACCCTTTTTAGCCTTGGTCTTGGTTCCGCTGACCTTGCCGTTTTTATAGTCAGAGTAAATGGTGGCGTCCTTCTCCAGGCGCAGATAACCGGCAGCCCATTCCAGCCCGTCCATCGCACCGCTGTAAGCGCCGATATTGTAGTAGTTGTAAATGCCGATAAACGGCGCACGGTTGCCGCTGGCGCCGCCGGTGGTGGCTTTGGTACTGCCCACCTCCTGTACGATTTTGGAGGCCAGATAATAGGCGCTCATACCGCTGTTTTTTGCGGCGGCCAAAATCGCGTCGGAATACTTGGTCTTGCTGTCGTAGTTCTTGCGGGTCTTGCCGTTGGTGGTCAGGTAGTTGATCAGGGAATTGTGCATCCAGGTGGGGGAGAGAATGGTCTCCACCCCGGCTTTGGTCTGCTTGGCATTATATGCGGTGGATTCAAACTGAAAAATATGCTTCTCATCCAAGAAGTTGCGGGGATCCATATAGTGCATCACCGCGTTTTGAGAGGCAGAGTACCAGCTGGAGCCTTCCTGGGGCTTGTTCTTGCAGGAGGCGCAGCTGCAGTAATAGGCGGCAGACAGAGAAGACTGACGCTCAATCAGTTGCTTAGAGTGAGGGGAGCGCTCTGCTTTAACGGCAGCGGTGAAATTCAGTCCGGTCTTCAGCGGCTGAAAATCCCATTTGGGGTACTTATTGTGCAGGCTCACCAGCTTGCTGATATAGCTTTCCGGGAAGCCTTTGTCCCGTAGCTGGTCGGCATAACTTTTGGCAAAGGCAGTTGTCGGTAATATTGTTAAAGTGGTCATTAACAGACAAATTGCCAAAAAAAGGCTAAAAGTTTTTTTTGTCATTTTGGTCGTCACCGTTCCTTAAATATTTGGCGGTATTATGCGCTTTTTCGCTTATTTTGCTTTATAATATCATTTCATCACGGCTTTGTCAATTTTTTGTAACCGGAAAATGTTGGCGAAACCCTTGACAAATTCGGAAAAATTGTGTAAACTTATCACGCTGTGAAAAAAGAACACGGCCCATATCGAATAACAATCAAAATAATCGACCAATGACCAAGACCGAGAGAGAGGAGAGCGGGAAGCGATTATGAACAACGCAACAAAACAACAAAATTCCAGCAATGCGAGAGAGGGCAACGGCCTGCCGGCCATGCTGACGCGTCTGCGTGAGAACGCAGGTATGACCCAAGAGGAGGCCTCTAAGCTATTTGAAGTAAATCGCAGCACTTATGCGTATTATGAGACTGGAAAGAGCCACCCCAAATACCCCCTGCTGTGTAGGATTGCCAATGCCTACGAGGTGAGCGTGGACTACCTGCTGGGCCTGAAAAGCGCTGCAAGCAACACCGCAGATACGCTGCATGACGAAGGCGTGGCTTACGATGCCAATAACGAGCAGCCCTCCAGCTATTTGAAGGGCCAGATCAATGACGGTATTGCCGAGCTTAGTAATGTAGAGCGTATGGTGCTGTTTCGTCTGCGGATTATGGACAAAGAGGATCAGAATGGCATCCTCAACTTTATCAACCGCTTGGGCGAGTTGAACAAAGAGGAGTGGGAGACCCTGTTCCGCCTGTGCGTGATAGACAAAGAGGATCAGAAGAAAGTCCTTGACTTTATCAAGAGTCTGTAAGCAGGCGATCCAACACAAAAAGAGAGCCACAGAGACCGGTAACGGTTTTTGTGGCTCTCTTTTTGTTTAGACTTGCAGACCGTACAGTGCGCGGGCGTTCTCTGCCGTTTGGCGCAGCACAGCCTGGGCAGACAGTCCCAGCACCTGCCCAATGCGTGCGGCGATGTGGGGGATCAGAGCAGAGTTATTGCGCTGCCCGCGGCAAGGCTCCGGCGCCAGGTAAGGACAGTCCGTTTCCAACACCAGGCGTTCTAAGGGGATCGTTTCCACCACCTCCAGCGCTTTGCGGGCGTTCTTAAAGGTGGCCACACCGTTCAGGCCGATGTACATGCCCAGTTTGATGATCTCCTTTGCCATTTCCTTGCTGCCGGAGAAACAGTGCACCACGCCTTTGGGCTGCAAGGCTTGCAGCAGCTCCAGCGTGTCGCCATGGGCTTCCCGGTCGTGTACGATAATGGGTTTGTCCACTTCCTTTGCCAGCTGGATCTGACGGCGGAAAAAGGCCGTTTGCGTGTCTTTGTCGCTGGCCATCCAGTGGTAGTCCAAGCCGATCTCGCCAACCGCCACGCACTTAGGGTCCGCCAGCAGCGTGCGTAGGCGCTCTATGTCCTCTAAATCGGCACCTTCCAAATTCTCTGGGTGGAACCCGGCGGCAAAGTAAAACCAGGGATATTGGCGGCTCAGCGCCTGATTTTGCAGGGAGGAGGGCAGATCACAGCCGCAGCTGACCACACCCACTACGCCTTGGTCGGGCAGTCGGCGGAGCAGCTGCTCCCGATCCGGGTCAAATTGAGGATCGTCATAATGGGCGTGGGTGTCAAAAATCGGGGCGTTTTTCATAAATCGAATTCCTTTATAAAAAAGAGCGACCGGTCCGCAGACTGCTCGCTCTTTTGTGTTTTTTTAGCGAATCTGGGTGCCGGCGGGCATACCGTCCACAAACAGCACCTGCACATCATGATCGCCTACATCGCCGGCCAGAAGCATACCGTTGCTCATCTCGCCGCACAGCTTGGCAGGCTTTAAGTTGGCTACGATCACCACTTTTTTGCCGATCAGGTCCTCCGGCTTGTACCAGGGGGCAATGCCGCTGACGATCTGACGGCTGCCGTCGCCGTCATTCACTTGCAGTTTGAGCAACTTCTTTGCCCGCTTAATAGGTTCGCAGTCGGTGATCTCTGCCACGCGCAGATCTACCTTGCTAAAGTCGTCAAAGGCAATCTGCGCCACACCGGGCACCTCTGCCTTAGACTGCTGGGCAGCGGTGGCCTTCTCCATTTGGGCTTTAATTAAGGCATTCAGTTCGTCGATCTCCTTGTCTGTGTCAATGCGGGGGAACAGAGCGTCGCCCTTGTGCACCGTTACATTGGCAGGCAGCACGCCGAATTTGGCAGCGTTCTCATAGGTGATCAGGTTCTCGGTAGCGCCGATCTGCGCCCAGGCCTTGGGCATAGAGGTGGGCATAAAGCAGGACAGCAGAGTGGAGGTGATCCGGATCACCTCCAGCAGGTTGTACAGCACGCTGGCCAGCCGAGCCTTGCGGCTCTCGTCCTTGCCCAGAATCCAGGGGGTGGTTTCGTCAATATACTTGTTGGCTCTGGAGATCACCTTGAAGATCTCTGCCAGGGCGTTGTTCAGCTGGGTCTGGTCCATGTAGGCAGCCACTTTATCCCGCAGCTCCAGTGCCGGGTCAATGAGAGAGGCATCCAGTTCTTCGTCTGCTTCTCTGCATTCCGGCAAGGTGCCGCCAAAGTATTTCTCTGCCATAGCCACGGTGCGGGATACCAGGTTGCCCAGATCGTTCGCTAAGTCCGCGTTAATGCGGTTGATCATAATTTCGTTAGAAAAAGAGCTGTCCGCGCCCAGCGCCATCTCTCGCAGAATGTGGTAGCGAATGGCGTCTGCGCCGTAGCGCTCGCCCAGCACCAGCGGGTCTACCACATTGCCGATGGATTTGCTCATCTTTTGACCGTTAAAGGTGATCCAGCCGTGTACTGCCAGGTGCTTGGGCAGTGGCAGATCCAGCGCCATCAGCATGGCGGGCCAAATAATGGCGTGGAAGCGCATAATATCTTTAGCCACCATGTGCACATCGGCGGGCCAATAGCGGTCAAAGTCGTCATACTTGTCATTCAGGTAGCCCAGGGCGCTGATGTAGTTGGATAGGGCGTCTACCCACACATAAACCACATGACCCGGGTCAAAGGTGACGGGAATGCCCCAGGTGAAGGAAGTGCGGGACACGCACAGATCTTCCAAGCCGGGCTTGATAAAGTTGTTGACCAGCTCTACCGCGCGGCTCTTAGGCTGCAAATAATCCGTCTCCAACAGCAGCTTTTCGATCCGATCGGCAAAGGGGGACAGCTTAAAGAAATAGGCTTCCTCGGCGGCCTCGGTGACCGCACGGCCGCACTCCGGACACTTGCCGTCCACCAGCTGGCTTTCCGTCCAAAAGCTCTCGCAGGGGGTGCAGTATTTGCCTTTGTACTCGCCCTTGTAAATATAGCCCCGGTCGTACAGCTCCTTAAAGATCTTCTGTACCGTCTCTATATGGTAATCGTCAGTGGTGCGAATGTAGCGGTCATAGCTGATGTTCATGTAGGACCACAGCTTTTTAAAGATGGCTACGATCTCGTCCACATACGCCTTGGGGGTCACGCCCTTCTCGGCGGCCTTTTGCTCAATTTTCAGACCGTGCTCGTCCGTACCGGTGAGAAAGAGCACATCATACCCCTGCATGCGCCGAAAGCGGGCGATGGAGTCGCAGGCCACGGTGGTGTAGCAATGCCCGATGTGGGGATTACCGGAGGGGTAGTAAATGGGCGTGGTGATATAAAACTTTTCCTTATCCATAGGAGCCTCCTTATACAAATACATTGAAGTTGGCCGTCTCGCCGTCCTTGGTGCGGGTTTCTACCGCATCGCCGGTCTGCATATTGACTTTGACGGAGGCGTACTTCTTCTTGTTTTTATAAACGGCAAAATAGTAGTTGTTGCCCTCGGACACGGTGCCGTTCACATCGTAGCCCTTGCCGTAGTAGTTGGTCAGGGCGTCCAGCGCCTGGTTGACGGTGTAGGCGCTTCCGCTGTCCTCTTTTGCCTTTTTGGTGGTGGTTTCTGCCGGTTTTGTAGTGGTGTCGGTGGAAGCATTTGTGGTGCTCTCCGGCACCGTGGTGTCTGCCGCGGTGGCAGCGGGCCGGGTTGCGACCGTGGCGGGCTGGGTGGTCTCCTCCGGGGCAGCTTTGGTGCAGCCAAACAGCCCGGCGGCAGTAACGCAGCACAGACCCAGCGCCAGCGCTGCTTTGATCCCTTTATTCATACTTGGTCACCTGATTTCAAAATGTTACAGCAGGGAAGCGGCGCCCCGATCCAGCATCAGCGTTACATCCGTATGGAACTGCAACACAGAGGCGGGGCATTCCGGGGTCACATTGCCGGAGATTACCTGCTTGATGGCTTTGGCCTTGTGCTCGCCCAGGGCGATGATCAGAATGCGCTTGGCCTGCATAATGGAGCCAATGCCCATGGTCAGTGCTTGGGTGGGCACCTCCTCAATGGTGTTAAAGAAGCGGCTGTTGTCCTGAATGGTGCTCTCCTTAAGGGACACCACATGGGTCCACCGCTGGAAGGAGTCGCTGGGCTCGTTAAAGGCAATGTGGCCGTTGGAGCCGATACCCAGCAGCTGAATATCAATGCCGCCGGCAGCGCGAATGCTCTCCTCGTACCGCTTGCACTCGGCCTCTAAGTCCGCTGCGTTGCCGTCCAAAAAGTGAATGCGCTCCTTCGGGATATTGATGTGGTCAAACAGATTTTCGTGCATAAAGGAGTGGTAGGAATTTTTGTCTTCCACATCCAGCTTGCAGTATTCGTCCAGGTTAAAAGTGGTCACTTTGGAGAAGTCCACGGCACCCTGCTCGTACAGGCGGATCATGTGGTTGTAGGGCTTCAGCGGCGTGGAGCCGGTGGCCAGACCCAGTACGGAGTTGGGCTTTGCCAGCACCTGGCCGCACATATAGTTACCGGCTGCAATGCCGATCTGTTCTTCCGTATCGTAAATTAATACATTCATGTTGTTTCCTCGCTCTTAATTTTAAGAATATGTCCTATATTATATACGATTTGGCGGCAATGTCAATTCTTGTCGTGCTTTTTGGTACGATAGCGCAGCCAAAGCCACAGCAGCACCCCGGCACACAGCAGTCCAAGGGCCGCACCGGCGGTGTCAATGGCCCAGTCTGCCGCCTGGCAGGAACGCCCGGGCACAAAACGCTGGTGCACCTCGTCGGTGATTGCATACAGACTGGCAAGGGGCAGGCTGACGGCCGTGTACCGGCGTCCCCAGGTGGCTGCGCAGGCAAAGCTCAGCAGCAGGCACAGCCCGGTGTATTCCAAAAAGTGTGCGGATTTGCGCACCAAAAAGTCTGTGAGCCGACCATCGCCCAACAGGCGGGTGAGCCAGGCCAGTACGGCGCCGCTCTCGCGGCTGGATTGGTCCGCTGTGCGGGAGGATAGGTAGAAGATTACACCCATACACACCACGCTGAGCACCCAAAAGATCATAGCGTACCGCTTATTATGCTCTGCTCGCTTCAACAAAGGAGACCCTCCCGCTGCCCGGGTGAAACTGAACGCCGCTGACGCCTCCAGCCATCACATAGTAGGCAGACTCATAGAATACCGGTAGAACGGCGCCGGTTTGGATCAGCGCCTGCTCGCAGGCTCGGCAGGCGGCGGTGGCCGTGCCGGCCGTGGCGTTCTTGGCCACTGTCAGCGCCCGTTGGATTTTATCGCTTTGCAGCTTCATATAGTTGGTGGAGAGCAGGTCGGACAGGAAGGTCACCGGGCTTTGGCTGGCGGCCTCCATGGGGTACAGGGCAATGTCGTAGGTGCCTGCGGCCATCTGGCTCTCCATCTCCGCTTTGGTCATGGTTTCAATCTTTAGGGAAAAGGCAATACCGGTGCCGTTGCCGTAGGTGGTCACGGTGCCCAAGCTGCTTTGCACCCCCTGTACCAGCGCCTTGGCGTAAGCGTCCATCTCCGGGGTGGTAATGACTGTCAGCGCTACGGTGGTCAGCCCGGTCTCCTCCAACCCGGCTTTCCACAGGGCTTGGGCGCGGGCAGCATCCCTGGCAGGCACCAGGCTGTTTTTAGCGGTGGTCACATTCCCGCCGTCCACCGTGGTACTGGGCGGGGTAATGCCGGTGGACGCCTGTAGATACTTGCTGTTTTTTGTATCTGCCGGGGACAGGCTCAGGCAGATGGCTCGGCGCATTTTTTCATTGGATAGGCTGCCTTGGTTGGTGTTAAGCAAAAACGCCCAGGTGGTGTTGGCATAGGGGATAGCGGTCAGGTCGTCCTTCTTTTTCAGGGCGCCGTACTCACTGCCGGTGAGAAAGGCGGCGTCGTAGTAGCCGCTTTCCAACTTCTCCGGTACCTTGCTGTTTTCGTCCTTGATATTCAGGGTGATATTGTCTACCTTCGTGGGGTTGGCGCCCTTGTATTCCTGATTTTTGTTCAGGGTATAAGAGGTGTCCAGTTGATTCTTTACATAAAATTGGCCGTTAAAGAGAGAATACTCCGTGCCCAGGCCGTAGCGGCCCTTGGTTGCGGTAAAGAATTCTTTATTGCAGGGCATGGCTGCTGCGCCGGACAGGGTAGAAAAGAACCCGGCGTCCGGGGTGCGTAGGGTGATCACCAAGGTGTAATCGTCCGTGGCCTTTACTTGCAGCGCAGAGGCGCTCTTCTGTTTGGTGTACACCTGCTGTGCACCGGCAATGCCGGACAGGGCAGGGTACAGGGGACAGGCAGTTTGGGGTGACACGGCGCGCTGAAGTGCAAAAACAAAATCATGGGCGGTAATGTCCGGATCCCAGTTCTTGCCCATACGCTCGGTTACTGCGTCCGTCAGGTGCCACTTCAGTCCCTGGCGCAGATGGAAGGTGTAGGTCTTTTGGTCGGTGCTCACTGTCCAGTCCGCAGCCACAGCCGGCTTGACCGTGCCGTCGTCCTCCACACGCACCAGCCCCTCATAGCAGTTCTCCGCGAGCAGGTATTCATCCTGCGTGGCAGCCACCTGAGGGTCAAAGCTGGTGATATTGCCGGTGATGGGGTAGATAATATCCAGCTGCTTGTTCCGTCCGCCGCAACCGGCAAACAGGGCGCACACCAAAGCGGCGCACAGCAGCAGAGAGAAGATACGCTTACAGTTTTGTTTCATGGTTCGCTCCAGTTGATTTTCTTGCCGTCTATTATACCATAAGGGGAGAGAAGAAATCAATTTTTAGCGCTCCGATTTGTAGAATTTTTTGAAAAATTCTTGTGCAAAGTGACGAAAAACAAGAAGCACACGGTGGCGTGTATCAAAAAGTTTTTCATTTTGTGGAATTTATATAAAAATAATTGTTGACTTTCCGGGCTTGTTCGTCTATATTATATGCACGATTAAAATGGAAATTTATGCGCACGAGTATATGCGCGCCCCTGCCGGGCCGTGCGAAAAACTTTAGGCCCGCGGCAGCGGATCGGCGCTGGATTTCGACTTTTTTCTGAGAAAAAAAGATTGGAGTGACCCCTTTTATGTTGAACGTGAAAGACGTGCAGCTCGGCACCACAACACGAAAGAGTTTTGCAAAGATCAATGAAGTGATGCAAATGCCCAACCTCATTGAAGTGCAGAAGAAATCGTACCAGTGGTTCCTGGATGAAGGTTTGGAAGAGGTGTTCCGCGACATTGGTTCCATCACGGATTATACAGGCAATCTGGTGTTGGACTTTATCGACTACACCATGGACGAGGACCCCAAGTACACCATTGCCCAGTGTAAGGCAAGAGATGTGACTTACGCCAAACCGCTGAAGGTCCGTGCCCGCTTGCAGAACAAAGAGACCGGTGAGGTGAAGGAGAACATCATCTTCATGGGCGACTTCCCGCTGATGACGGACGCCGGCACTTTTGTAATCAACGGTGCAGAGCGCTGCATTGTGTCTCAGCTGGTGCGTTCCCCCGGCGTGTATTACCACATGGACCATGACAAGACCGGTAAGGAATTGTATACCAATACCGTGATCCCCAACCGGGGCGCATGGCTGGAGTATGAGACAGACGCCAACGACCTGTTCTATGTGCGCATTGATAAAAACCGCAAGATCTTTATCACCACTTTCCTGCGTGCGTTGGGTCTGGGTCTCGATCATGAGATCATTGACTATTTCGGTGAGGATGAGCGCCTGGTGGCCACCATTGAGAAGGACACCACCAAGAACCAGGAGGAGGCACTCCTGGAGGTGTACAAGCGCCTGCGTCCCGGCGAGCCGCCCACTTTGGAGACGGCACAGGCTCACTTGGACGGCCTGTTCTTTGACCCGCACCGGTACGATCTGTCCCGAGTGGGTCGCTACAAGTATAACAAAAAGCTGGGTATGGCTGACCGCCTGAACGGCCAGATCCTGGCAGAACCGGTGATCTCTCCCCAGGGTGAGTTCCTGGCAGACGCCGGTGAGAAGATCGACAAGATCAAGGCCATGGAGATCGAGGATGCAGGTGTTATGTTTGCATTTGTCGATGTGGACGGCAACAAGGTAAAAGTTGTGTCCAACGGCATGGTCGATATCAAGAAATATGTGGACTTTGACTGCACCCCTCTGGGTATCCGCGAAAAGGTCAGCTATGCTGTGCTGGCAGAGATCCTGGAGAAGTGCGGCGATGATGAAGAGGCACTGAAAGAGGAGATCCGCATTAAGCAGGACGACCTGGTGCCCAAGCACATTACCACAGACGATATTTTTGCTACCGTGTCTTATCTCTGCAACCTGGCTTGCGGTGTAGGCACCACAGACGACATTGACCACCTGGGCAATCGTCGTATCCGCGCAGTAGGCGAGTTGCTGCAAAACCAGTTCCGTATCGGCTTTACCCGTATGGAGCGCGTGATTCGTGAGCGTATGACCTTGCAGGCACAGGACGACGAGGACGCCATTACCCCCCAGGCACTGATTAACATTCGCCCGGTGGTGGCTGCCATTCGTGAGTTCTTCGGCTCCTCTCCGTTGTCCCAGTTTATGGACCAGAACAACCCCTTGGCGGAGCTGACCCATAAGCGCCGTCTGTCCGCACTGGGCCCCGGCGGTCTGTCCCGTGACCGCGCCGGGTTTGAGGTGCGAGATGTACACTATACCCATTACGGCAGAATGTGCCCCATTGAGACTCCCGAAGGTCCCAACATCGGCCTGATCTCTTATTTGGCTTGCTATAGCCGGCTGAATGAGTACGGCTTCATTGAGGCACCGTACCGTAAGGTGGACAAAGAGACCGGTGTGGTCACCGATGAGGTGGTCTACATGACCGCCGATGTGGAGGACGAGTTCGTTGTGGCCCAGGCCAATGAGCCCCTGGACGAGGAAGGTCACTTCACCAACCGCCGCGTTACCTGCCGCCATCGGGACGAGTTCCTGACTCTGCCCCCGGAGCGGGTGGATTACATGGATGTATCCCCCAAGATGGTTGTATCCGTAGCTACGGCTATGATTCCGTTTTTGGAGAACGACGACGCCAACCGCGCACTGATGGGCGCCAACATGCAGCGCCAGGCTGTGCCGCTGCTGAAGACCGAGGCCCCGGTGGTGGGTACCGGTATGGAGTATAAGGCAGCTTACGACTCCGGCGTGGTGGTCATTGCCAAGCGTGGCGGCACCGTGTGCGCCGTAGACGCTCGTACCATTGACATTAAGACCGCTTCCGGTGAGATCGACCATTACGAGTTGGTAAAGTTCAGCGGCTCCAACCAGGGCACCTGTATCAACCAGCGGCCCATCGTCTCCCTGCACCAGCAGGTAGAGGACGGCCAGGTGATCGCCGACGGTCCCGCCACCTGCAATGGTGAGGTTTCTCTGGGTAAGAACGCCCTGATCGGCTTTATGACCTGGGAAGGCTACAACTACGAGGACGCCGTATTGATCAACGAGAAGATCGTGCGGGACGATGTTTATACTTCCATTCACATTGAGGAGCACGAGGTGGAGTCCAGAGACACCAAGCTGGGTCCGGAGGAAATTACCCGCGATATTCCCAATGTGGGCGAGGACGCGCTGAAGGATCTGGACGCGGACGGTATTATCCGCATCGGCGCCGAGGTACACAGCGGTGATATTTTGGTGGGTAAAGTGACCCCCAAGGGCGAGACGGAGCTGACCGCAGAGGAGCGGCTGCTGCGTGCCATCTTCGGTGAGAAGGCCCGCGAGGTGCGTGACACCTCCATGCGTGTGCCCCATGGCGAGTATGGTATTGTGGTGGATGTTAAGGTGTTCACCCGTGCCAACAGCGATGAAATGAGCCCCGGCGTGAACAAAGTGGTTCGCGTTTATATCGCCCAGAAGCGTAAGATCCAGGCCGGTGATAAGATGGCCGGTCGTCACGGTAACAAGGGCGTTGTGTCCCGGGTACTGCCCCAGGAGGATATGCCGTTCCTGCCGGACGGTCGCCCGTTGGATATTGTATTGAACCCCTTGGGCGTACCTTCTCGTATGAACATCGGGCAGGTGCTGGAGGTGCATCTGGGCTATGCCGCTATGGCACTGGGCTGGAAGATGATGACCCCCGTATTTGACGGTGCCCATGAGGACGACATTCGTGAGTGCCTGAAATTGGCCGGCCTGCGTGAGGACGGTAAGACTACCCTGACCGACGGCCGTACAGGCGAAAAGTTTGATAACCCGGTGACCGTGGGCTACATGTATTACCTGAAGCTCCATCACCTGGTAGATGATAAGATTCATGCCCGTTCCACCGGCCCGTACAGCCTGGTTACCCAGCAGCCTTTGGGTGGTAAAGCCCAGTTCGGCGGCCAGCGTTTCGGTGAGATGGAGGTTTGGGCACTGGAGGCATACGGCGCTGCTTACACCCTGCAAGAGATCATGACGGTGAAGTCCGATGATGTTGTAGGTCGTGTGAAGGCTTATGAGGCCATTGTTAAGGGCGAGAATATCCCCAAGGCAGGCACGCCGGAATCCTTCAAGGTTCTGTTTAAGGAGCTGCAGGCACTGGGTCTGGATACTCGTGTGTATGACGCCAACGGCGAGGAAGTAGAGCTCAAGCAGGATTTGGACGATGGCACCGGTATTCAGCCCATTGATGACAAGGCGTTCACCACCGTCAATGACTTTGACGAGGGCAGCGAGGGCTTTGGCATTGAGAATGCGGAAGAAGCCGGCGAGGAAGCAGGCGCAGACGCAGCGGATTCGTTTGCAGATTTGTTTGCAAACGCCCTGGACGACGATTCGGACGACGGGGCCGACGCGTAAACGCCATTCCGACACTACATTATATATAAAGGAGTGCTTCCATGATGGAGAATAAAGAAAACGAATTCAGCTCGATCAAAATCGGTCTGGCGTCTCCCGAGCAGATTCGGGAGTGGTCCTACGGCGAGGTCACCAAGCCGGAGACCATCAATTACAGAACGCTGAAGCCGGAGCGGGACGGTTTGTTCTGCGAGCGCATTTTCGGCCCCATGAAGGACTGGGAGTGCCACTGCGGCAAATATAAGAGAGTACGCTATAAGGGTAAGGTCTGCGAGCGCTGCGGCGTAGAGATCACCCGGGCCAAGGTGCGCCGTGAGCGTATGGGTCACATTGAACTTGCGGCTCCCGTGTCTCACATTTGGTATTTTAAGGGCATTCCCAGCCGCCTTGGGCTGGTACTGGATCTGAGCCCCCGTTATTTGGAGAAGGTGCTGTACTTTGCACTGTATATCGTAACGGATCCCGGCGACACCCCGCTGGAGAAAATGCAGATCCTTAACGAAAAAGAATATGCAGAAATGCGCGAGCGCTACGAGGACGACTTTGAGGCCGGCATGGGCGCCGAGGCCATCAAAAAGCTGCTGCAAGACATTGATGTGAAAGCCCTGCGGGATGAGCTGACCGAGGAGCTGGAGACTGCTACCGGTCAAAAGCGTGTGCGTCTGCTCAAGCGCCTGGATGTGGTCAATGCATTCTATCAGAGCGGCAATAAGCTGGAGTGGATGATCCTGGATGCCATCCCGGTAATCCCCCCGGATATTCGCCCCATGGTTCAGCTGGACGGCGGCCGTTTTGCCACCTCTGATCTGAACGACCTGTATCGCCGCGTTATTAACCGAAACAACCGTTTGAAGAAGCTGCTGGAGCTGGGCGCACCGGATATTATCGTGCGCAACGAAAAGCGTATGCTCCAGGAGTCTGTGGACGCCCTGATCGACAACGGCCGCCGCGGCCGTCCGGTCACCGGCCCCAACAACCGTCCGCTGAAGTCCCTGTCCGATATGCTGAAAGGTAAGCAGGGTCGCTTCCGTCAGAACCTGCTGGGTAAGCGTGTTGACTACTCCGGCCGTTCCGTAATCGTGGTTGGCCCAGAATTGAAGATGCACCAGTGCGGTCTGCCGAAGGAAATGGCTATCGAGCTGTTTAAGCCCTTTGTGATGAAGCGGCTGGTAGAGACCGGCGTGGCCTCTAACATTAAATCTGCCCGTAAGATGGTGGAGCGTGCCAACAACCCGGCCGTTTGGGACTCTCTGGAAGTGGTCATTAAGGATCACCCGGTGATGCTGAACCGTGCTCCTACCCTGCACCGTTTGGGTATTCAGGCCTTTGAGCCGGTGCTGGTAGAGGGTCGTGCAATTAAGCTGCACCCGCTGGCTTGTACCGCATTTAACGCAGACTTCGACGGCGACCAGATGGCTGTGCACGTGCCCCTTTCCGCAGAGGCGCAGGCAGAGGCCAGAATGTTGATGCTGGCTGCCAACAACCTGCTGAAACCCTCTGACGGTAAGCCGGTAACCGTGCCTACCCAGGATATGGTGATCGGTTCCTATTACCTGACCATGATTAAGGACGGCGAGCCGGGCTGCCCCACGGTGGAGAAAGACGCCCAGGGCAACGAATATACCCGCTATAACATTTACAGAGATAAGGACGAGGCCATGATGGCCTACCAGGAAGGCTCTTTGGGCCTGCACTCCGAGTGCCTGATCCGCTTCTCCAAGGAAGTGGACGGGGAAGTGCACGAGCACCTGGTTAAGACGACCATCGGTCGTGTAATCTTTAACGCCCCGGTACCTCAGGACCTGGGTTTTGTGGATCGTTCCGATCCGGAGAATGAGTTTGTACCGGAGATCAGCTTTGTTGTAAAGAAGAAGCAGCTGGGCCAAATCGCCGAGAAGTGCATTCGCGTGCACGGTGTGGCCGTGGCATCTAAGGTGCTGGACGCTTTGAAGGCGCAGGGCTATAAGTATTCCACCATTTCCGGCACCACCGTAGCCGTTGTGGACGCCCTGATCCCGGAGAAGAAGAAGGAGTACCTGGACGAGGCCGAGAAGCGGGTGGACGAGATTACCACCAACTACAACTACGGCCTGATTACCAACGAGGAGCGTTCGTCCGCCGTTATCAAGGCTTGGGAGGACTGCACCAACAAGGTATCCCACGAGCTGACCAGTAACTTTGACGGTGCCCATAACCCCATTCACATGATGGTAGACTCCGGTGCCCGTGGTAGTACCTCTCAGCTGCGTCAGCTGGCCGGTATGCGTGGTTTGATCGCCAATACCGCCGGTAAGACCATTGAGGTTCCCATTCGTGCCAACTACCGTGAGGGTCTGAATATTCTGGAATACTTCATTTCCTCCCGTGGTGCCCGTAAAGGTTTGGCCGATACCGCACTGCGTACCGCAGACTCCGGTTACTTGACCCGCCGTCTGGTAGATGTATCCCAGGATGTAATCATTCGCGACCAGGATTGCGGCTGCCACGATGGTATTATCGTAAGCAAGATCATGGACGGCAACCGTGTACTGGAGCCGTTGGAGGAGCGTCTTACCGGTCGTTTCGTTGTTGACCCGGTGATCGATCCTAACTCCGGTGAAGTGCTGATGGAGCCGGATCGTATGATGACAGAGGAAGACGCCAAGCGTATTGTGGACGCCGGTATCGAGTCCGTAAAGATCCGTTCTCTGATCACCTGTAAGTCCCACCACGGCGTGTGCTGCAAGTGCTACGGCGCCAACCTGGCCTTTAACGAGCCGGTTCAGGTAGGTGAGGCCGTGGGTATCATCGCCGCCCAGTCCATCGGTGAGCCGGGTACACAGCTGACCATGCGTACCTTCCATACCGGCGGTGTTGCCGGTGGTGCCGATATTACACAGGGTCTGCCCCGTGTAGAGGAACTGTTCGAGGCCAGAAAACCCAAGCAGCTGGCCATTCTGTCTGAGATCGACGGTGTGGTTCATTTTGAGGAGATCAAGAAGAGCCGTCACGCCATTGTGACCGGCGAGGACGGGGAAGAGAAGAAGTATCTGATCCCTTACGGTGCCCGCCTGTGCGAGCACATTGTTGAGGGTGCCCATGTGAAGAAGGGCGAGGAGCTGACCCTCGGCGCCGTGAACCCCCACGATGTTTTGGCTATCTTGGGCGAAGAGGCTGTTTATAACTACCTAATTAAGGAAGTACAGTTCGCTTACCGTACCCAGGGTGTTGATATTAACGACAAGCACATTGAGGTTATCGTTCGTCAGATGCTTAAGAAGTGCACCGTGGACGATGCCGGTGATACCGATCTGGTGTCCGGCACCATGGTGGATGTGGCCCAGGTAGACGAGGCCAATGAGGCCATTGACAAGCGGATCGCTTTGGGCGAGACCACTTTGAAGCACGCCACGTATATCCCGATCCTGATGGGTATTACCAAGGCGTCCTTGGCCACCGACTCCTTCCTGTCCGCCGCCTCCTTCCAGGAGACCACCCGCGTGCTCACCGATGCTGCCATCAAGGGCAAGGTGGATCCGCTGATCGGTCTGAAGGAAAATGTAATCATCGGTAAGCTGGTGCCCGCCGGTACCGGTATGCAGGTGTTTGATAAGGTGGATGTGGTGCCCAGCTATTTCTCTGCTGAGGGCAGCGAGGAAATTTTGAACCTGGAACAGCTGCAAGAGCTCTTGACAAACAGTATGTCCGAGTGATATAATGCTAAATTGTCGGTGTGCGATTTGCGCTAAATCGGCCCAAATCCCATCGAATTTAGCCGAAAATTGACCATTTACCGGGGCAGAACCGTAAAGTTCTGCCCCAGTAGGTGCGTTTTTGAGCAGAAAATGCAAATTTGCTTTGCCAAATTTGTGTTTTGTGCGCAAAAGCGTACAAAATAATTTGAAAGGAGATAAACGATTGCCTACCTTTAACCAACTTGTAAGAACAGGTCGTAAGACGCTGGAGAAAAAGTCCAAAACACCGGCTCTGCTGAAGGGGCTGAACACCAAGAAGAATGTTATGACCGATAACAATTCTCCCCAGAAGCGCGGCGTTTGCACCGCAGTCAAGACTGCAACTCCGAAAAAGCCGAACTCTGCACTGCGTAAGATTGCCAGAGTGCGTCTGTCTAACGGCATTGAAGTGTCCGCTTACATTCCCGGCGTAGGTCACAACCTGCAGGAGCACTCTGTAGTTATGATCCGCGGCGGCCGTGTAAAGGATCTTCCCGGTGTGCGTTACCACATCATTCGCGGTACTCTTGATACCCAGGGCGTGAACGGCAGAATGCAGGGCCGCTCTAAGTACGGCGCCAAGAGACCGAAGGCTGCTAAGAAATAAGAGCAGCGCCGATCCGTTAAGGATCCACCAAGCTCAGCCCGGCTGAGTTTGATCTTCTTGTTTGGAAATCCGGCAAAAGTTTATATACTTTATATAGCTATACAGTGTATGACCTTTTTGTTGGCTCCACGGGAAAACTCGAGTACCTATGAACTCATCAATGATAATGAAGGAGGGAAGCGAAGATGCCAAGAAGAGGCCAGATCGCTAAGCGTGACGTTCTGCCTGATCCGCTGTACAACTCTAAGCTTGTTACACGCCTGATCAACAACGTTATGTACGATGGTAAAAAAGGTGTCGCACAGAAGATCGTGTACGACGCTTTCGACATCATCAAAGAAAAGACGGGTAATGATCCCCTGGAAACTTTTGAAGCTGCCATGGAGAATGTTATGCCCGTACTGGAGGTTAAGGCTCGCCGTGTAGGCGGTGCAACCTACCAGGTACCGCTTGAGGTTCGTCCGGAACGGCGCCAGACCCTGGGTCTGCGCTGGATCACTCTCTATGCGCGTCAGCGTTCTGAGAGAACCATGAAGGAGCGCCTGGCAGCCGAGATTATGGATGCTACCAATAAGACCGGCGGCGCTGCCAAAAAGTGCGACGATACCCATAAGATGGCTGAAGCAAACAAGGCGTTTGCTCATTTCAGATATTAAGCCATTCAGTTTGTTAGGAGGATATTATGCCGAGAAAAGTATCTCTTGAAATGACAAGAAATATTGGTATCATGGCGCATATTGATGCTGGTAAAACCACCACCACCGAGCGTATCCTGTATTACACGGGTATTAACCATAAGATCGGTGAGACCCATGATGGTACAGCAACCATGGACTGGATGGCGCAGGAGCAGGAGCGCGGTATCACCATTACTTCCGCTGCTACCACTTGCTTCTGGAAGAAGCACAGAATCAATATCATCGATACCCCCGGGCATGTGGACTTCACCGTAGAGGTGCAGCGTTCCCTGCGTGTGTTGGACGGTTCCGTTACCGTTCTGTGCGCCAAGGGTGGCGTTGAGCCCCAGTCTGAGACCGTATGGCGTCAGGCTGACGAGTACCATGTACCGAGAATGATCTATGTCAATAAGATGGACATTATGGGCGCAGATTTCTACAATGTACTGGATATGGTCAATGACCGTTTCAAGTGCAATGCACTGCCCATTCAGTTGCCCATCGGCGCGGAGGACACTTTCCGCGGGATTGTGGACCTGGTGAATATGGACGCCGAGATCTATTATGACGATCTGGGTAATGATGTTCGCCGTGAGCCCATTCCTGAGGATATGATGGAATTGGCGCAGAAGTACCGCGAGCAGCTCATCGAGCATGTCGCAGAGATGGACGACGCGCTGATGGAGAAGTATTTCGCCGGTGAAGAGTTGACTGTTGACGAGATCAAAAAGACCATCAGAAAATCTACCATTGCCAACAAGATGGTGCCCATCACCTGCGGTACTTCCTACCGTAACAAGGGTGTACAGCCCCTGCTGGACGCAATCGTAGATTATATGCCCGCCCCCACGGATGTTGAGTCCATTAAGGGCGTAAATCCGGACACGGACGAGGAGGAGTATCGTCACTCTTCCGATACAGAGCCTTTTGCTGCTCTGGCGTTCAAGATCGCTACCGACCCCTTCGTTGGTAAGATCTGCTTCTTCCGTGTATATTCCGGTACCATTGACGCAGGCTCTCCCTGCTACAACTCTGTAAAGGGTCATAAGGAGAGAATGGGTCGTATTTTGCAGATGCACTCCAATCACCGTGAGGATATTCCCACCTGCTACGCCGGCGACATCGCTGCTGCCGTAGGTCTGAAGAACACCACCACCGGTGATACCCTGTGTGACGAGGATCATCCCATTATTCTGGAGTCCATGAACTTCCCGGATCCTGTGATCCGTGTTGCCATTGAGCCTAAGACGAAAGCCGGTCAGGAAAAGATGGGCCTGGGTCTTGCTAAGTTGGCAGAAGAGGACCCCACCTTTAAGGCTTACACCGATGAAGAGACAGGTCAGACCATCATCGCCGGCATGGGCGAGCTGCACTTGGAGATCATCGTTGACCGTCTGATGCGTGAGTTCAAGGTAGAGGCCAATGTTGGCGCTCCCCAGGTGGCTTACAAAGAGACCATCACCAAGGAAGCGGCTTCCGATACCAAGTATAAGCGTCAGTCCGGCGGTAGCGGCCAGTACGGTCACTGTAAGATCCGCATTATGCCCAACATTGATCCGGAGACCGGTGTCGGCAAGGGCTATGAATTCGTGAACCAGATCGTCGGCGGTTCCATCCCCAAGGAGTATATCCCTGCGGTAGACGCCGGTATCCAGGGCGCTATGAAGAGCGGTATTTTGGCAGGCTACAATGTGGTAGATGTTCGCGTAGAGCTGTACGACGGTTCTTACCACGAGGTTGACTCCTCTGAGATGGCCTTTAAGATCGCTGGTTCTATGGCATTTAAGGACGCTGCCAAGAAGGCCGGTCCCATCATTCTGGAGCCGATGATGAAGGTTGTTGTTATCGTTCCTGAGGAATACATGGGCGATGTAATCGGCGACCTGAACTCCCGCCGTGGCCAGATCCAGGGCATGGAGGACCGCAACGGTGCAAAGCAGATTAATGCTCGCGTACCGCTGTCTGAGATGTTTGGCTATGTAAACGACCTGCGTTCCAAGACCCAGGGTCGTGGCCAGTACACCATGGAGCCGGACGGCTATGAGCCTGTTCCCAAGTCCATTTCTGAGAGCATTATCAGCGAACGCGCCAAAAAAGACTGATAATTCGATAAATCAATAAAAAATGCTTGCTATTTTTATTCGATTTTGATAGAATAGCAATGACAATTGACTATTGTAAATTCTTAAGGAGGAAATTCCAATGGCAAAAGAACATTTTAACAGAACCAAACCCCATGTTAACATTGGTACGATCGGCCATGTTGACCATGGTAAGACCACTCTGACCGCAGCTATCACCAAGTACCTTGCAAACAAGGGCTATGCAAAGTTCGAGGACTATGCAGATATCGATAAGGCTCCGGAAGAGAGAGAGCGTGGTATCACAATCAACACCGCTCACGTTGAGTATGAGACCGACAAGCGCCACTATGCTCACGTGGACTGCCCCGGCCATGCTGACTACATTAAGAACATGATCACCGGTGCTGCGCAGATGGATGGCGCTATCCTGGTTATCGCTGCTACCGATGGCCCCATGGCGCAGACCAAGGAGCATCTGCTGCTGGCTCGTCAGGTAGGCGTGCCCGCAATCATCGTTTTCCTGAACAAGACCGACCAAGTGGACGATCCCGAGCTGCTTGAGCTGGTTGAGATGGAAGTTCGTGAGACCCTGGCTGAGTATGGCTTTGATGAGGATTGCCCCATCATCAAGGGTTCCGCACTGAAGGCTCTGGAAGCATCTTCCAACGACGATCCTGCTTGCGCTTGCATCCAGGAGCTGATGGACGCTGTTGACGATTATATCCCCACTCCGGACCGTAAGGCTGACCTGCCTTTCCTGATGCCCGTAGAGGATGTGTTCACCATCACCGGTCGTGGTACCGTTGCTACCGGCCGTGTGGAGAGAGGCCAGCTGAAGACCGGCGAGGAAGTTGAGATCGTTGGTCTGAAGGACGAGAGTTCCAAGACCGTTTGCACAGGTATTGAGATGTTCCGTAAGATTCTGGACTATGCTGAGGCCGGCGACAACATCGGCTGCCTGCTGCGTGGTGTTCAGAGATCCGACATCGAGCGTGGTCAGGTTCTGGCTAAGCCCGGTTCCATTCATCCCCACACTGAGTTCACCGGTCAGGTGTATGTACTCACCAAGGAAGAGGGCGGTCGTCATACTCCCTTCTTCAACAACTATCGTCCCCAGTTCTATTTCAGAACCACCGATGTTACCGGCGTGATCACTCTGCCCGAGGGCACTGAGATGTGCATGCCTGGCGATAACGTAAACATGGATGTTAAGCTGATCACCCCCATCGCTATTGAAGAGGGTCTGCGCTTCGCTATCCGTGAGGGCGGCCGTACCGTTGGTTCCGGCGTTGTTACCGCTATCAAGGAGTAATTCCCGGAATTACAGAATCTATAAAAGAGCAAGTCTTCGGACTTGCTCTTTTTGCATTGATAGCTATAGGAAAGTAGGGCCCAGATTTATCCTTTTGTTAGCAAACTCGGTTTTGAACCCATTTCAATGGCTAACCGATTGCGTGGCGTTCGTTGGTACTATAATTTATTGTCCGCTATTTGGTACACAAGAGGGATCCGCTTGCGCGGAGCGTTGACAGCCGTGGCGGCAAGACTGTATAATGGTTTTAAGGCAGAGAAGACGCCGTCAGCGAGATGATCTTTGACTTCATCAGTGGTGAAGCCAGCACGCAGGAGGGCGGCGAGAAGTTCGCCAAGTGGCTGGCGGAAGATGCCGATCTGACCCAAAAGAAAAGAAGTCCGTTATCGAAAAGATCAAGGACTTCTTCGCAAAGCTGCTGGACAGCACCCCGGAACACACAGTGCGTGACGAGTACGCCCAGGAGGTTTTGGACACACTGCGGGGTATGGCGATCACTCTGTCCGATGAGCAAAAGGCAGAGACGGCTTACCACCATGATCGGTACAGCAATGACCTGCTTTTCCTGTATTTTGTATCAAAAAGTACTGCAATAAGTGCTGTAACGCCAAAAGCTTTCTGTTTTCTCTTGCTTTTTTGTAAGCGGAAATTTGGCTTAACTAAGGCGAAAATAAAAAGCAAAATAAAAAAGGACAGCCGAAAAGCTGTCCTTTTTGGTGCGAGTGTTCATAACGGATTTGATTAAAAGGCATTAAAATACCGGCAGAAACACACATATTTTTCATTCGCACATTTGAGTAATTCAATGGTTCTTCGTAAAATAAAATTACAGAAACGAGGAAACAAGATTATGTCAAAATTTATTGAAGAATTCTATTACGGTAACATTGATCCCCAAGCAAGAAGCACAAAGCAGAATAAGACCGTTCAAAAGCAGATGGAAGTACTGATGCTCAATGAGGACCTCTTAACCGAAGCACTCACGGGCGAGAACAAAAAGAAGTTTCTCGACTTCGTCAATGCTTGGGGTATCGTCAACGGTGAATCTAATCTTGATAGCTTTATAATGGGATTTCGATTGGGAGCCAACTTTGCATACGATACTTTTGTATCTACCGAAACTCCATTTAAGGATTTGCTGAAGGAGTGAAAGATATGTCAAAGAAGTATTACATAGCACTTGACGATTATGAGCGAGGTGTTATCATCAACTGCCTAAACGAAAAAAGAAACGGATTTATCACAAATGGCAAATGCGCCGATGCGGTGGATGAAGTATTGCTCAAGATTATTAACGCAAAGCAAAAGAAATTCAAAGTAATCTACAAGGAGGCTTAACTATGGAAAAGCGTATTTATAACGAAAAACAGGTATCAGTTATACTTTGCAAGGTGATTATTACTTGCCTGACTTAAAACTTCCCGATGAAGAAAATAAGCATATCGGACTGTGGGGGCAGCGACACGCAAGATATTTAAAACAAAATCATAAGGTTTTGTATATGAATTTGCTGACAAGCGGTAAGTTGAATGGTTATCTTGCCGACATTGACAAGCAAGCGGAGGATATGTTTTTTCGGCTCGTAAAACAGATGGCAAAGCATGAGGGGGTGACCGAACAACTCAAATCAGATAATTAAATGGAGTGGGTTGCTCAAATGAATAACATCCACAGCAGAGCCACAAAAATCGTAAATAACGACATAGTTTACAACTAATCAAGAACGGCGGTAGGGAGAAATCTCTGCCGCTATTTTTGAAATTACTAATATTCGATGAGATGAGCGAAATACGTTGACATTGTTCGCATAAAGGAATATAATATACAAAGAACGTGGATTCGGAGGACTTATAATGAACTATATGTCAGCTCAAGATGCAGCCGAAAAATGGGGAATCACAAAACGAAGAGTTCAACTTTTGTGTGCATCAAATAGAATTGATAACGCTACTAGAGTAGGAAATATGTGGATTATCCCATCAGATGCTAAAAAGCCTTGTGATAGCCGTTTCAAAAATAAAACAGACTCAAAGGATCTTCAACATAAGAATCCCTTAAGAATGGCACGCAACCAAATCAAATCAATTACATCTAACGGAATCAAGGGGCTTTTCGATTATGGATATTCATATGAAGAAGCCAAAGGTATTCTTATATTAATTTTTGCATCTGGCTTGCTTAGCTATTATGTAGAATGCAATTCGACAAACAGAAATGTGCGAGCAATTGAGCAAAAAAATATTAAGGGGTTCATTTCCAAAGTTACAGGATTTGATTATAAATCTTGTGATGTGGTTGATGAAATATATTGTGCTGTAAAAAAGTTTGTCGAACAGTACTCCTTTTGTTGTGATGATGCTCTTTCATGGTGTTATCAGTTCGCAAATAAAATGGACAGTAAGTCTAAATACAGTAACACACAGTTTTTTACTGAAAAATATATGATCACTACCATTGTTGATATGATGGACATTACCTCTCGAAAAAAAATATTAGACCCTGCTTGTGGTGGTGGAAATTTTCTTCTATATTCTATAGATTCCTTTTGCAATCAAACAACGTTTCCCAAAAACAATAAAGATAAATGTATAGATATTTTACAGTCTGTTCTTGACATTCATTATGGTTACGAAATTGATGCAATTTTATCGTTGGTTGCATCAATTAATTTGCGTTTAAAATGTGTAAGCGTTCTTTCAAATTTGGGATACACTGTTTCTTTAAATGATTTTGATAATTTCATTCCTAACATATATTGTCCTGCTGAAAAAACAATCGGCGGTGCATTAGATGCAAAGAAGAACGAACAAAAGCTAATCAAAGTTGGAACTGACATATATGTAACCATTGACAGTGTTTTCAAAAATGTAGACGCATTAATCACAAATCCACCATTCCAAACAACAAAAGGAATGAATGTTGAATTAAAGCAGTTCTTAAAAGCCAACTATCCATTGGCCAAATGCGATATGTGCAACGCTTTTATAGAAATGGCAAAGAATGTTCTTGCAAATGGTGGAATTGCAGGAATGGTAACACAAAATAGTTGGATGTATTTAGATAGTTTTATTGAACTAAGAAAGCTAATGCTATCTTCTTGTTCAATTGATCAGATTTGGGAATTAGGTTCAAATGCTTTTTTTGATTTGAATGGAGAAAAATCAAATGTCGCTTTGATACTATTCCGGCAAGAAAATCCGGTTGCACATCAGAAAGTTATGCTTAGTTCTTTGAAATCACTAAATACAAATCAGATTGAAATGATGCTCACTACACACTTAAATCAATCCAAATATGTTCAAGTTATTCCTCAAAAAGAAATATTGAATAATTTCGAATCTAGGTTTGATATGGTAAGTTCAGAGCTTCTTAGAAAATTAATTTCTTCACCCGAGCGATATGAAAACTTTGCCATCCCTATGCAAGGCACTTCTACTGGAAATGCAAAAGAATTAATTGATTATTTTTGGAAACATTCTGGTGATAAAGAGTGGGTACTTGTAAGTAAGGGCGGAGGCTATTCAAGATGGCAAGGATTAAACCATTATTGTGTCAAATGGGGCAATAACGGCGAGTACATAAAAGCACAGAAAGGCTCTGCAATTAGAAATACTAATTATTTTAATCATACACAAATGGTTTTCAGTGATACCGGGACGTCCGGATTGAACGTCAGAGAACTGCAAAATGGTCAAATTTTTGTAGCATCAGGTCCTGGAATAAGGATAAAACAAGGAAAACCTTATGCACACTTAGCTTTTCTAAATTCGAGATTCGCATCTTACTATACTCGCTTGCTCTCTCCAAAACTGACAATAGCTGCGGGATATATAGCAAAGATTCCTACTTGTGAAAAATTAATGGAATCAGAAAAAATGGATAGAGCCGCACGAATATGTATTGAGGCAAAAAAAAGGCGCCTCTCAAAAAGGCCCTTCAATTTCGAATTCGATTTTTGTTCTTTTTCAGAAAAACTATCTATTGAAGAACAAGCATATCATTGGTTTTTAGATGATATCCAAGCTGAGTGGGAACAACTTCAACAGGAACAGATAATTGATCAATACATTTATTCAGTCATGGGATTGACAGGAGTAGATATCAATGTGATAGACAATTACATTGGAAAGAAACATGTGTTGTCAGGAAACGAAGACGAACATATTATACCCAAAAATCTCTCTGAGATTTTAATAAAAGCAATAGATTGTAATTGCAATATTATACGAACAAAAGCTGAAAAGAAACATTTAGGATGCGATGGCGTATTAGAATACCTTTCTCAAAGAACAGGATATTCGTGTGAAGCAATTTGCAAATATATTTTCTCTGAGAGATTTTATCCCGATGAAATTAAAAAGCAATACGAGAATCTATTAATTCACGCTGTTTTAATGTCGGCACTTAATTATCTCAAAGCTGAACAAAATACAAGTGTGTCTGATTTGGTGAAATATCTCAATAAACCAAAGGATTTCGATCTAGACATATTCAAGACGTGGATTGCAAACAATTTCAACCATATCCACTCTGAAAGCTTTTTCAAAACCCCTATTTTTATTTATAATCCAACTACGGATGAATTTGAACTTGTTAAGGAGAACGAAAATGAAGAACATTGCCTTTGAAATATCATCCGACTTGTTGGGTATTCTCAAAAAGAGATACCATGGCGATTACTCAAACATTAAGGATGTTAAGCTTTTTTGGCACAACTTAAATTATTTGCTAATATCAAAAGTAAATTGTAAGAGTTTGAGTAAAATTGAGAAAAATATTAATCTTGATGTCTTTGAAAAATTGGGGTTAATTCCTGTTTCTCTGAGGACGTTTGCTGAACACAACTCCGATTTGTTTGGAAGAAGCATAGAAATAATTTCTGAAAAGGTATTAAGTTGTGAGCATCCGCTAGATTTGTTGAGAGAATGTTTGCTTGGTGTAGAATTAAATGTCCGAAAAGATGCGATTGAATTAAAACAAGGGAAAACAAGTAGGGATGCAACCGGATCTTACTATACACCATATACTTTAGCAAAAGCGATCATTCGGAAAACATTTTCAGAGCCTGCCGCAAAAAGCATTATACAACACGAAGCTGACAGAATAAAAATCGCGGACCTTTCCTGTGGAGGTGGAGAGTTTTTCTATGCAGCCCAGGAATATTTCTACGCGGAGTTGGGAATCCCTTACGAAACCTCAGCTACATTTTTCTGGGGAATAGATGTTGATCCTATAGTTTTGCAGATAACAGTATGTAAATTGTTATTACGTGCCAAAGAAGAAGATTGGCAAAAAATAATCAGTCATTTTCGTGTAGGAAATCCATTAATACAAATTGATACAGAAGAAACTTTTGACCGTAAAAATGAACTATTTGCTCTTAATAGATTCTATTCATCCGAAATGGGCATGGATTTTTCAAGAAACGGATTCGATGAATTTGATATAATATTGGGAAATCCTCCATGGGAAAAGATACGATTTGAGGAACGCAAATTTTTCCAAAGTTATGCACCCGAAATTTCTGAATTATCAAAAAAAGACGAGCGAGCCAAAGCAATTACGAGGCTGGAATGTGAATGGCGTGAGTTGTATCTGTGGTCAAAAGAAATATCAAATGACTATTTGCAAATTAATAGTAAAAAATATTCTCACAACAACATAAAAGAATCTGTTTGTGGAGAATTGAATACCTATGCTCTATTTACAGAGCTGTGTTATAATCTCTTGAAAACAAACGGAATATCTACACTTGTTGTTAAAAGTACATTAGCTACTGCTCCAGCTCATAAAAAACTATGGGGTTTCTTTGTGGAAAACGAGGCTGTCGTTTCTTTGTATTTCTATGAAAATAAGAGAAAAATATTCAACATCGATTCACGAGAACGATTTGCTATCATTTTGTTATCGAAATCAAAAAATGAATCTTTTTCATTTGCTACAGGTTTGGAACATGCAAACGATATTCTTGAATGTGATGAATTGAATATAAAGGCTGAAGAAATAAAATTGATTAATCCTTTCACGAATATGCTTCCCAATGTTGCTAAAAATGAAGATTTCAAATTTTTACTTTCGGCACACAAAAGATTACCTTTATTTGAAGATGTATACCCCAATTGTCATTTTGGTCGTTTGGTACATTTAACAGCGCACTCGGAAAATATAAGCAAAAAATCCAACGAAAATAACATCCCCATCTATGAAGGAAAATTTATAGAACAATATGATGCTCGTTTCTCAACATTTGAAGGAATGCCAGACAGCACAAAATATGCTTCTAAAGCTAGTGCAAGAAAAAATGAAGAAATCGACGGAGTAAAACCTATTCCAGAAAGTCGGTTTTTTATCGACAAAACTTTTTGGGATAAATTTATAGTTCAGTATTCGGAAAAGTATTCTTTATGTTGGAGGAGCCTTACATCGCCAACAAACGCTAGGACCACAATTGCGATGATTCTTCCAACTTGTCCGACGTGCCAATCTATTCAAATGCTCCAAATTAAAAACGATGTTGATTTAATGTTGATATTAGGATTGTTTAATTCGTTGCCGTTTGACTACTTTGTTCGTTTAAAAATGCCTGGTATTGATTTAACACAGAGCGTAATAAAGCAGATTCCTGTTCCTTGTGCAGATAAATATGAAGAATATGCAATATTTAATAGCAGAAACGAAAAGTTAATAACTCATATTCTTTCTAGTGTATGTCACTTGATTAGGAAGGAAGAAAGGTTACAATCGTTGTGCAATAGCGTTGAGCATTTAATTTATAAGATTGATGCGGATATTTCTGATTTGAACATAAAAAAGTCATTAGATGATATGTTTTGTTTTGCATACCAAATTGACGAAACCACTTATTCGCAAATGCTCAAAAGTTTTTCAAAACGCTAAAAAGATGCGGAGTTGTCATTTGCAACCCCGCATCTTTTTTATAACAATCCGTATTTTTTAGAATTAGCAGCAGAACCATTTGTAGCTACTACTTGACTTTGTTGTTTTAGTGTTTCCAATTGATCTTCTTCAAGCACGGACATAACGTAATAATCACTTCTTATTTTTTCAAAAACAATAACTTTAAATCTTAGCCATTCAACACCGCCAACCGTGTGTATTTTTGCACCAGATTCGGATTGACCTTTTAATTGAATTCTCCACGAACCGTTGCTTAAATCACCGGTTGGAAATTTGATTACACAATCAGTATAGTCAACTCCATTATAGTTGACAGTAAGGGATTTTTCTACATCGGTGCTTTCAGGATCTACGTCAAAAAAGGCAACGCCACCTAACATAAAATCGGGGTCGTCCGTTTCATAACGCGTCCCCGTAGCATTTCCATCTATAATCTTACCAAGTTTAGAAAGATCCAAAATGTTTCGTGAACCACCCGTTAGAGAACGTGTTTCAAACCACATACGCTCTGAAGCATCTGAAGCTACAATAGGCATAATTGCCTGGACATCCGTCTGAGTCTGACCTCGTCTGTTTCTGACAACAGTTCCTCTTGGTGTTTGTTCAAGTCTAGGAAGATGTATTCCTGTTTGATTACCAAATCTACGAGGAGTGCGTTGACGCTCAGTGTTGTTTCTGCTTTGACGTTCTGAACGTGCATCTAGTTGTATGTTAATTTCTTTCCTTAAATAGTCATCTTCTAATAAAGCATCCAAGTCTTCCTTAGATTGAATATGAAGGGAACATTGATATGCAGGATCACGATAACGTGCTATCAGTTGTTCAACTTCAACAATATATTGATTTGTTCTTTCGGTTGTTTCAAAACATGCCGCACTCTCAAAATTTGTCCAAAGGCCACCACCAGTCAGATTGTTTGAGCCTACAGCTAGCCAAGTGTTATCATTGTTAGTCAACATATAAACTTTTGAGTGAAAAGTAGATGTAGCACTTTCTGAATGAACAATATACAAATCATCACACAAATCTAGAAGGTTTAGAACAGCTTCATATGATGTTCCGTGGGCATCTACGCCTATAAAAGCTTCAATACATCCACCATTCTCTTTGAAGTGTTTTAATGCAGGTTTAAGTCTAAGTACACCGCTATTCTTCGCGAAGGCGGACATGATGATAAGCTTTGTATATGGCTCTTGCATTTTGTTTTTCAATACTTCGCCAAGTTGCCCATTGAAGGGCTGATTTAACATAATCATTTTGTTTCCTCCTGGTTTTCAAGAAGTAATTTATATGCATCAATTTCAAGAGCATCAGCTATACGTTGAATATTATCGAGGGAGATACTGCGTCGATAACATTCAATAGCACTAATATAAGTTCGGTGCATACCACATTTGTTCGCAAATGCTTCTTGAGATATTCCCATAGCAGTACGATATTTTTTTAAGTTGGTTCCAAAAACTTTTACAATATTCATAGTTGCAAACCTCCTTATAATGTATTATACTATATTCGAATACAATAAGTCAACATACAATGAGTAAAATTTAAAGGGGGCTATTATTTTGAATAGCGAACATCCAAAGGTTTTTATATCATATTCTTGGGAAGAAGAAGCTCACAAAGAGTGGGTCAAATCTCTTGCCGATAGATTGTTGTCCGATGGCATTGAAGCAACGGTTGATCAATACGATCTTACGTTGGGAGATAGACTTCCGCATTTTATGGAACAGTCCATATCCAATTCGGATTATGTTTTAATCATATGTACGCCTACTTACAAAAGCAAATCAGATTCACGAAAAGGTGGCGTAGGATATGAAGGGCATATTATTTCGGCAGAATTATTAACACAAGGGAACGAAAGAAAATTTATACCCGTAATTAGGAAAGGAACGGCAACGAATTCTATTCCTACTTTTCTTTCCGGGAAATTGGGAATTGATCTTTCGAACACCATACATTACGAGAATAGTTATAAAGACCTCCTCACCACTCTTTACGGCGTTAAAAGGAAACCACAGATTGGAACTCGTCCCCCGTATATCCCTAAATCACAAGTCCAAACACTTACCAAATACGAGGATGAACCAATACATATTCTTGGAATAATTACAGACGAAGTAACCGTGCCCAAAATGGATGGTTCTAGAGGATGTGCATTATATAAGATCCCGTTTAAACTTTCTAAAAGTCCAAGCCATTTATGGAAAGAAATATTTGTTGCAACTTGGAATATGCCTCCGAGATTTACCACTATGCACAGACCCGGAATAGCATCTGTTTATGGAAATAAGATCATTTTAGATGGAACAACAATGGAAGAAGTTAGAGATTACCATCGAGAAACGCTTCTTTTATGTGTTGAAGAAGCAAACAAAAAAGAAGCACAAATAATTAGAGAACAACAGTTAAAAAAAGCAAGAGAAGAACAGCGAAAGAAGCAGCATTATGATAATGTTAATAACATTGCTGATACAATCAAATTCTAAAACAACGGCAGAGGATAAACTCTGCCGTTTCATTTTTCTATTGAAAAAAGTGTCGTGTTGCACCAAAAGCACTTGACAAACAAATGTTCTATAGTGTATAATAAAGCAGTCTCTTATGAGGTATACAACTGAATATGATGTCTTCGTAGAGGTATAGTCAGGCACCAGTCCGCTATACCGGCGGTATTCTCCTTTCGGAGTGTGCCGTGACTCGCCACCGCTGTTTTTGTACTGTTTAAGGTGGAGTTGAGCCGACGCAAACAGTATGGTCTTTTGAATAATTCAAAGCCGTCACATATGAGCATCTGATTTGAAGCGAGAGCAAAGCTTTCGCCGATTATTAGTGTTGATATGTGGCGGCTTTTTATTTTTCTCTTAGCACTTAAATCGAATTTACGATCTTGACATATACCCCCCCAGTTGTACTTTGAAAATTGAATGATCGTCCGAATGGGATATGACTGTGCGACGACCTCCCTGTCGGGAGCGAGCGTGGCAACGCTGCGGTGAGATTCCGGGGCAGGAACGACATTCGGGCAAAACGGCAAAATGGCTCTTGAACTGTAAAAGTCGGGATTTTCCGAACAGAAACAGGTTTAACGATGTCTGCATCATTTGAGGCATTTCTATTAGAAAATCTGTATTTTTCACAGGTCATAAGATGTGAAAAATCGGTCAAAAATGCCCCTCTTGCAAAAATAGGCTATTTTTAGAAAGGAGCGTGATGTGATGAAAACAGGTTTGAAAAAGTCACAGAAAACAACAGAGATATTCTTCGATGAAGCAAGTCGGTGGATTACGGTTAACACCTACAACACAGATCTCAAAAACAGACTGACCGCCTATTCGATAAAACACCCCAACTTGTGTAAGTTAACCGATGGCACAGAGGACGGCGGCCTTTCATTTGAGATTGTCAAAGGTCGGTTCTGCTTTCGCCTGACCGAGCCGTACAGCGATGAGCGACGGGCGGCGGCAAGTGAATTTGCCAAGAAGCAGAATAACAGATTGAAAAATCATAAGATACCCGCCGAAGGGAGTGATTGGAAATGCAAATAACCAAAGGTGAACGGATTGTAGCCGAAGCACTTGGAGATATACCGCATACAGGTATGCCCGTACTTACTAAAGAACACCCTTTTCTTCGTAAGGCAATAGCCTATATGCAGACAAGAAAAGAATGGCTCGGTACTGCTACCGACCTTCTGAACGCAGTGGGAGATAACTATACTCCACCCAATACCGTCACCAAACTGTTGCGCAAATATGACTATCAATATCTTTACAGGGAAAAAGGAATTGAAGTATCTTTTCGCCGTACCAACCGTAAAAGGCTCATAGGACTATACAACAGATTTTATTCCCGCAGTGACGGTTCTGTGTACGGTAGCGGTGACGGTTCTTTTTAAGCGATAGGAGTAAGTCAAGGTAGAAAACTTAGGCGTAGCGAGCCAACAGTTTTGGTAGTGCCGTGAAAAACAGACTCTTCGCCAAAGTCTGCTTGCATCATCTTAGCAAGCAGACTGTTTGTACTCCTATCGGCGCAAAACAGTACTTGTTAGGGGAAATCCCTAAAACCCTTTACAAGAAAACTACACCTAACAATTAAAGAAAGGAGGTTGGGAACGATGACAACAAATGAAATCCCAATAGAAAGCAAAAAGAAAAAGTCAGCCCGTATCCCCATAGGTAAATTACACGATTTTGAAGGTCATCCGTATAAAGTCATAGACAATGAGGATATGGACAAACTTGTGGAAAGTATCAAATCGCAAGGTATTATCTCTCCTTTAATTGTAAGGCTGAAAGATACTACCAACGATGAATATGAAGTAATATCGGGTCACCGAAGATTACACGCAAGTAAAAGGGCGGGACTAACAGTTGTACCCGCCTTAATTTATCCCCTTAGCCGCACCGAAGCGGCGATTGCCGTTGTGGACAGCAATCTGCACCGTGAACGTATACTTCCGAGCGAAAAAGCCTTTGCCTACAAAATGAAAATGGAGGCACTGAAAGAGCAAGGCAAACGCACAGATTTAACCTCGTCGCAAGTTGCAACAAAGTCGGATACCGCTACCGAGATTGGCAAAGCGGCAAACGAAAGCCGTGACCAAGTGTTTCGGTATATTCGTTTAACTAACCTTATCACCGAACTGTTAGAGCTTGTGGATGAGGAACGAATCGCACTTACTCCTGCTGTGGAGCTATCCTATCTAACCGAGCAGGAACAGTACAATTTGATGAATATCATAGAGAGCGAGGACTGCACTCCGTCACTCTCGCAGGCACAAAGGCTAAAGAAATTATCCCAATCAGGTCAGCTTAATGCGGATAAGATCTTCGCCATTATGAGTGAAGAAAAAGTGAATCAAAAGGAACGCATCAGTTTTCCCTTTGAGGATATTCGCCGCTTCTTCCCTAAAAGTTATACCCAAAAAGATGTATACAATGCAATCCTGAAGCTCATAGGCGATGACTATATGCGCCGTGAGAGAGCAAGGAAAAATCGTGATGAAAGGTAAGGAAATAATATGAAATTTATATGCGGCCTTGCACAGCAAGAAAATGAATATATGATAAACGGTGTCAAGTATATCGTGGGTTCGTCTTTTCGGACAGCAAAGATACAAAGCAATCCGTCTATTACAGACCGATTCAAAAGAATTATTACAAGTGATTTCGTAGATTTGACGGACGAGTCACCGCCGAGTAAAATGGCAGTAGAATATGTGTGTTCGGCTGCCGGAAAGGAGGACTAAATGCAGTCGAAAAAGAAACAAGACAATATCGGAATTACCGCTTTGTACTGCCGCCTGTCCCGTGACGACGGCGCAGAGGGAGATTCCAATTCTGTTGCGAATCAAAAACGTATGCTTACCAAGTATGCAAAAGAAAACGGTTTCGGCAATACCCGGTTTTATGTTGACGACGGTTATACAGGCACAAATCTTAACCGGCCCGGTTTTCAGCAAATGTTAGAGGATATTGAAATGGGCTATGTCAGTACAATTATCGTAAAAGATATGTCCCGACTCGGCAGAGATTATTTGCAGGTAGGATATTACACCGATACCTACTTTCCCGACCGAAATATCCGATTTATAGCTGTGAATGACTGTGTGGACAGTAATGACGGCGAAAATGAGCTTGCTCCGTTCAGAAATGTTATGAACGAAATGTACGCAAGAGACATTAGCCGCAAGGTCAGGAGTTCCCACAGACTTCGTGGCAACGCCGGAGAGCCGTTATCTCAGCCGCCGTACGGATATATGAAATCTCCCGAAAACAAGAAAAAGTGGATTGTAGACGATGAAGCCGCACAGGTAGTGCAGGATATATTCCGTATGTGCTTGGAGGGCAAAGGCAATGAAACCATTGCGCGAATCCTGCAAGAGCAAAAGGTACTTATTCCTATGGCGTATTGGCAATCCAAAGGACTTCCGAGAGGCGGTAAGAAAACGCAGCCTAACCCATACAAATGGGGAAAGACAACGGTTGCGAAAATACTCGCTCAGCAGGAATACTGCGGCGATGTAATCAACTTTAAGACTTACTCAAAGTCATTCAAAAACAAATCCCGTATTCCCAATCCCGAAGAAAACTGGGCGGTGTTTAAGAATGTTCACGAGCCTATTATTGACCGTGAAACCTTTGAAGCGGTACAAAAGTTAATATCTAAAACCAAACGCCGAGCGCCCAAAAAGGAAAATGCCGAAAAGAATATGTTTTGCGATTTGCTCTACTGTGCCGATTGCGGCAGCAAGCTGTGGTCGCATGTAAATACCGTAAACAAAAATATACAGTATTTCAGTTGTTCTAACTACAAAACCGACACAAGGGGCACTTGCGAAACAAGGCATTATATCCGAGCCGACGCTATTGAACAGGTGGTTATGCTTGAACTCAGACGAATGTCGCAAATCCTTCAGGACGATGAGGAAGCCTTTGCCGAGCTGCTTGCGCAAAAGACCAACAAAGATATTCTTAAAGAGCAGAAATATCTTGAAGAAGAACTCCGAAAATCTGTTGCCCGAAACGAAAAAATCTCAGGACTTTATGAAAAACTTTATGAGGATAACGCTTCGGGTAAGGTAACGGACGAATGGTTTATGCAGTTGTCTCACAAATACGAGGTTGAGCGTATGGAGCTGAAAGCTAAAATTGCAGAACTTCGGAAAAGAATAAGCAATATCGGCACAATGCAGCAGAATAAAGAGAATTTCATAAATGCTATACGAAGATTTATGGAAATGAAAAAGCTGACTGCGCCCTTGCTTCGTGAACTGATAGATAAAATAACGGTTTATGAAACCGAGGGTATCGGCAAGAATCGCAGTCAGCGAATTGTGATTCATTACAAGTTTATAGGGTATATTGAGATACCTGAATGCGGAAAAAACTACAAGGCTGATACTCGAAAGGGCGTTGCAGTCGAATATGTAACCAAATCCGCATAAAACAAAAGAGCAGGCACAAAACCTGCTCATACATATCGAAGAAACCAACAAATGCAAAAAATCGAGTGTTCATAACTCAAATCCGTTATGAACACTCGATATGGTCGGAGTGACAAGACTTGAACTTGCGGCCCCTAGACCCCCAGTCTAGTGCGCTACCAACTGCGCCACACCCCGATTGCTTAAACACTATACCATAAAATGCGCTATATTGCAAGCCTTTTTTGCGAATGGTTGCATTTTTTTTGCAAAAGGACTATACTAATTACAGATTGAACAAGAGGTGATGAAATGGCGTTGGAAGAACAGGTGGTGGATCGGCTGATCGACTTGGGTTATACCGTTTCATTTGCAGAGTCTTGCACCGGCGGGCTGTGCTGCGGCACGCTGGTTAATGTAGCCAATGCGTCCAAGGTGCTGAATGCCAGCTTTGTAACCTATGCAAATGCGGCGAAAATTCGTTTTTTGGGCGTGGAGGCGGACACGATCTTGAATTATGGCGTAGTCAGCGAGCAGGTGGCGGCGCAAATGGCACGGGGCGTGGCTAAGACGACAGAGAGCAGTGTGGGCGTTGGCATCACCGGTATTGCCGGTCCCGGTGGCGGCACAGCTAAAAAGCCGGTGGGTATGGTTTGCTTCGGCTTTTGCGTGCAGGATCAAGTGCAGACCTATACTTGCCAATTTGGCAATTTGGGTCGCAACCGGGTGCGCGAGTCTGCTGTGAAATTCGTTTTTTCCAAATTGCTGGAGATTTTGTAAGACCGGCAGTGCGGTTTCGTTTTTGCGCGGGAGTTGTGATTTTTCTCTTGATTTTCTCCGCGAAATATAGTATAATCTTAGCCGTGCTGCAATGCAGCACGTTATGCTGATATGGCTCAGTTGGTAGAGCAGCGCATTCGTAAACGGAAGGCTGTTCGCCGATTTAGGCTCAAAGCAAGTGAAAAATTGAATAAATGCTACTGTGGCTCAGTTGGTAGAGCAGCGCATTCGTAATGCGCAGGCCGTCGGTTCGAGTCCGACCAGTAGCTCCAAAACCTGCGTAAACACGGTGTTTTCGCAGGTTTTTTCTTTTTCAGAAATGCATTTCAAAATTCAATACGCAACAAAAAATCTCACTCTTTTTTACGGAGTGAGATTTTGTTCGTTTATTCGATTTTTCGCTCAAGACCATCTATTGACCATTTATGAATTTGCTACATTTCCGCCGAGTAAATTACCCATTGCGTTTGCAACATTTTCTTGCATGAAATCCGTTACATGCATATAGGTGTTCATTGTAAATCCTGCATCTGTGTGTCCTAACATGTGCGATACTGTTTTAATATCCATTCCTTGTTCAAGGGATAAGGTTGCAAAGCAGTGTTGCAATCCCCTAAAAATAATGATACAATGACCACATAAGGGGGACTTCCGATGCAAAAAAAAATCTATACTGTGGCTACGGCCCACTTGGATACCATTTGGTCCTGGGACTTTGAGACCACCGTGTCCCGGTACATCTACAATACCTTGGTGGACAACTTTGCACTGTTCCAAAAATATCCCACCTATCACTTCAATTTTGAGGGCAGCTATCGTTACGAGCTGATGGAGGAATATTACCCGGAACTGTACGCCAAAATGCGAGACTATATTGCCCAGGGACGGTGGAGCGTTTGCGGCTCCGCCTTTGAGAATGGCGATGTGAATGTACCGTCGCCGGAGGCACTCTTTCGCAATATTATTTACGGCAATCGCTATTTTGAGAAAAAATTCGGCAAGCGCTCGGTGGATATTTATCTGCCGGACTGCTTTGGCTTCGGTTGGGCGCTGCCCAGCATTATAGCCCACGCCAACCTGATGGGCTTTACTACCCAAAAGCTGGGTTGGGGCGGCGCCTACGGCATTCCTTTTGATATTGGCGTGTGGCAAGGGCCGGACGGCGCGCAGGTGCTGGCCAGTCTGAACCCCCATGATTATTACTTTACGTTGAAGAAGCTGCGGGATTGGGACTTTGTGCAGCAAAAGCTGGATGAAAACGAAAAATACGATCTGAACAGTACCATGATCTTCCACGGGATCGGCGATCGTGGCGGTGCGCCCAAGGAAGCCTCTGTGGCCTTTGTGGAGCAGGAGATCAACAAAAACAAAGACAGCGATGTGCAGGTGCTGGCGTCCGGTGCGGATGATCTGTTCCGTGACCTGAACGCCCAGTTGACCCCGGAGCAAAAAGCCAAGTTGCCTCGGTGGGAGACGGAACTGGTGATGCAAAATCACGGTGTTGGCGGCTACACTTCCCGGGCAGTGGGTAAGCGCTGGAACCGCCGCTGCCAGGAACTGGCGGATATGGCGGAGCGTTCCGGCGTAGTGGCGGATTATCTGGGCACCGCCCATTACAATAAAGAGGCTATGGAGCTGAACTGGAAGCGTACCATTGCTCATCAGTTCCACGATGATCTGCCGGGCACCTCCGTGCAGCGCGCCTATCGCCGCAGCTGGAACGACTACGGTATGGCCATGAACGGCTTTGCCGGTGAGCTGACCCAAGCTGCCGGGTCTGTGGGCAGTCTGCTGAAAACGGACTTCTGCGCCGGCACGCCGGTGACGGTATTTAACAGTCTGGAAGTGGCCCGCACGGATGCGGTGACTTTGGAGCTGCCCCACTGGCCCAAGGCCTGTGCGCGGGTATACGACCCCAAGGGCAGAGAAGTGAAAAGTCAGGTGAACCGCTACGAGAATGGCACGGCGGAGCTGGTATTTGTTGCCACGGTGCCTGCCTTGGGCTTTGCGGTCTATGATGTGCGGCCATCCGATGTGCCCTGCCGTCTGCGGGGCAGCCTGTCCATCAGCAGCGAAAATCAGATGGAGAACCAAAAATACATTGTGCGCCTGAACAAAAAGGGCAACATCACCTCCATCCTGGACAAAGAAATGGACGAGCAGGAGCTGCTGTCGGAGCCCATCAGCCTGGGGCTGTTCAAGTACACCGGCTCTAAGCCCTGGCCTGCCTGGGAAATGAATTATAAAGAAGCCAACAAGGACCCGGACCGTTTGCCAAATCCGGTGACGGTGACCATTCAGGAGAAAGGCCCGGCGCGGGTGTCCTTCTGTGTGGAGCAAAAGGATGGGGACTCTACCTTTAAGAATATCATTGCCCTCACCGACGGCGGCAGCCGGGTAGAGGTGTATTCCGAGATCGAATGGCGCAGTCTGCACACCATGGCAAAGAACAAATTTGCATTTGCCTGCACCAACCCGGAGGCTACCTTTGACCTGGGGCTGGGCGCCATTCGCCGGGGAAATATGACGGAAAAGCTGTTTGAAGTGCCTGCCCAAAACTGGGTGGATCTGACGGATAAAAGCGGCGACTGGGGCGTGTCTGTGCTTAGCGAGTGCAAGTACGGCTGGGACAAGTATAAGGACAATACCCTGCGTATGACCGTGCTGCACAGCCCGGTACGCAATTACCGGATTGATTCCATGCAATCTATGATGGACCTGGGACTGAACCGATACAGCTATGCCCTGTTCTCTCATAAAGGGCAGGTGGGCGCCGATACGCAAAATCAGGCCCGTGCCTTTTTGCAGCCCCTGACCGGGTATGTGGAGCCAAAGCACCCGGGCGTGCTGGGTACTGCGTACAGTTTTGGAAATGCCTCTCACCCCCAGGTGGTGCTACGGGCAATGAAGTTAGCGGAGGACGGCGACGAGATCGTGGTGCGCCTGAACGAGGGCGCCGGTACGCCGGTGGAGCACTACTCCCTGCGCCTGGGTGCCGGTGTGGCAGAAGTCCGAGAACTGTTTGCCTCTGAAGAAGAAAAAGGCCCGGCAACGGTAAAAGACGGCTGCCTGGTCACGGACTTTACACCGTATCAGATCAAGACCTTTGCCCTGCGGCTGCAACCGGCGGCGCAGGTGGGTCACGCTGCCAAGGCAACGCCTCTCACACTGCCTATGAACGTGCAGTTGATCACCAAGCAAGGCGAGCAGGGCGAGCTGCCCCTGTCTATTCCTGCGGAGCGGATCGGCAATCAGGTCACGGCTGCCGGTATTCCTTTTGCTATTGCAAAGGACGGCAAGAACGCCTTGCGCCTTGCCGGTCAGACCCTGACCTTAAAGAAAGATACCCGCCGGCTGGCGCTGCTGTTGTCTGCGGACAGTAATCGGATTTTAGACTTTACCGTAGGTGGAAAAACGGTGCCTTGCTCGGTGCTGAGCCGTACCCGGCGTTTTGCAAGCTGGGATCTGTACGATCTGCACGAGACCGCCCATATTCAAGAGGGACAGCTGGGGTATGTAAGTACCCACAGCCATAACGCGGACGGTACGGACGCCATTGCCAAGGAGTTGTACTTCTATATTTTGATCTTAAATGTGCAGGGCGGCGACACGGTGGTATTGCCCCGGGATGAAGAAACACTGGTTTTGGCTGCAACGGAGCTGAACACAGTGGCTGTGCCTTGTGCAACCCCGCTGTATGACCGGGTCGAGGATCGCCCCTTTGACTACACCATGCGCCTGGGGGACAAACTGCGTTACCTGCGTATGAAACTGCCTTGGTATATGGGCGATAAAGGTCGCTATTTCAGTTGCTACAACCGAGGAAGAGAGAGGGAATAAGATGAAACCGAATTTTGACCAGAACTGGACCACCACCAACGGCGGTGTGCCGCTGAATGACAGCGAAGTGGAGCGTTACATTCGCGTGGTGCCGCGCCCCAACCAGGTTCACTTGGCACAGCAGCCTTTTTACTGCTTTATGCACTTTGGCATGAATACTGCCAATCAGCGGGAGTGGGGCAGCGGCAAAGAAACGGTGCAGGACTTTACCATTAAGAAGATCAAGCCGGAGCAATGGGTGCGCACGGTGAAGGCTGCCGGTGCCAGCGGTATCATTCTTACCTGTAAGCACCACGACGGTTTTTGTCTGTGGCCCAGCGAATACACATCGTTCAGTGTAAAGAACACGGACTTTGACGGCGATATTGTGAAGCAGGTGTCTGACGCCTGCGCTGCCGGCGGACTGGATTTTGGCGTGTATCTTTCCCCTTGGGATATGCACGAGCCCACCTACGGTACCCCGGATTATAATGATTATTTTTGCAATCAGTTAACGGAGCTGCTTACCAATTACGGCCATATCAGTGAGGTTTGGTTTGACGGTGCGAAAGGCGCCGATGTGCCGAACTTTGAGTATGATTGGGCGCGGTATTATGCCCTGATCCGCAAACTGCAGCCGGACGCGCTGATCTCCATTTGCGGTCCGGATGTGCGCTGGGTGGGCAACGAGGGCGGCAAGACCCGCAAAAGCGAGTTCTGTGTGGTGCCTGCTCGCCTGGCAGACGCTGAAAAGACGCATGAGAAGAGCCAACACGGTGAGGGCGACGCTGCCGCGCTGAAAAAGCTGAACAATATGGACGAGGATCTGGGCAGCCGCAAGGTGCTGTCTATGGCGCGGGATCTGATTTGGTATCCGGCGGAGGTGGATGTGTCCATCCGTAAGGGTTGGTTCTGGTCCAAAAATGAGGACCGCACGGTTAAGAGCGCGCGTAGACTGTTTAAGCTGTATCTTGGCTCTGTGGGCAACAACTGCACCCTGCTGCTGAATGTGCCGCCTACCAACAAGGGCGTGATCCATCCGAGAGACGCCCACGCCTTGAAGGGGATGGGCCAGGCCATTCGCAAGATGACCGAGCACCCGATCATCACATACCGGCTGGGCGAATTACAGCCGGAGCAGGGGTATATCGACTTTGACTTTGACAGTGTACATAAGTTGAAATATGTGATTCTGTCCGAGGAGATTCGCAAGAGCCAGCGGGTGGAGGCTTTTGAACTGTGGGCTAAGAAGCCAAACGGCAAGATGAAGCGCATTTACAAGGGCACGGTGATCGGAATGAAGAAAATTGTGCGGCTGCGCCGGGGATTGAATTGCCTGGGCGTGCGCTTGGTGATCCGCCAAAGCCGCAGCACCCCGGATATTGCCGAAATCGGATTTTACGAATGATGACGCCAAGGCTCCCGCTTACGCGGCGGCGCCTTCCGGTATAAAAAAAGGACTTGTTCTGGTGAACAAGTCCTTTCTTTTTTCGTTTTATTCCAGGGCACGGGATACGGTCTCCCCGGCACGAGAGGCAGCCTCGCTGAGATCGGTGGCGCCTTCACGCACCTTGGAGCCGGCCTCCGATGCGCCCTCACTCAGTGCCTCGCCGGGACTTTTTGCTGTGGTTTCCTCTTGTGTGGTGGTTTCGCTGACGGTGGTGTCCGGTTCTGTGGTGGGATTTTCCTCCTGCTTGGCGCAGCCCAGCAGCACGGTTGCCAGCACGGTTACGGCCAGTGCTAAAATCATCAATCGGTTTTTCATGGTGTTGCCTTCCTTTCGGTTTTATTCTGCCCGGCGGCGCCGGGTTTATGCGTTTTATTTGGTTAGGGTGCCATGATCGCTGTACAGCAGCAGAAGAATGTCCTCTTCCGCACCGGTGGCGGCGTTCAGGTACACCAGTGCGTCCTCTCCGGTGTCTGCCGAATGCGTAAGCACCTCAATGCAGGCTACCTCCCGACCGTCCTCCTTGGGGATCAGGCACTTTTTGGTGCTCCTCACCTCCAAATAGGGGCTGATCTTGGCGGTGGCTGCCTTTTCCGATACGGTAAAGGTGGGCACATTCCGCCGGTGGTGGTTGGTGATATAGCCCCGAGCCTCCAGCGATACCACGCTGCCGTCTCGCAGGGACACGCCAACCTTGATTAGATCTGTATAGTAGAGTATTCCGTCTCGGCAGTAGGCAAAATTGACGGTGCAGATATTGCTGTCGGCGGCGTAATAGGTGGAGCGCATATCTTGGTAGCCCAGTTTCTTCAAATAGGCGGCTGCCTGCTTGATCGCTTCTTTTTCATCTATGGACCTGGCACTGACTTTGCCGCCGTAGAGAATGGAGCTTACATACCCGCCGCTTTTGGTCACATTTACCGTTTGTTGCCCTTTGGTGAACACATAGGCAGGCATACGCCCGGCTTCGTCCTCCAGTCGGTTTAGATGGGTCTCATTGCACCCCAGCGCCTTGGCAGCGATCTTGGCGGCAGCGTCCTTGCTGATCTTGTTCTGCCCCTTGAGCAGCTGCGGCTCTTTGTGCAGTACCGCGTCTGCAAAGGGGCCGTCATACAGCAGGGTGGGGTAGTTCTCAAAGGCTTCCTCCGCGGTGGAAAAGTCTGTGCTAATGGCGGGCAGACGGGAGCCGTCCGCAGACTTTACATCGCGCTTGGTGATTTGGCCGCCGTTGTTGCAAATCTCTACCATTTGGGTCACACTGTTTTTATATTTGGTGGCGTATTGCAGCAGCCGGAGCAGATTTTCGTGTTCTTTGGCGCTGACGGCCTCTCCGGCATAGACTTTTTTGCTGAGATAAGTGGCGTAGTCCCCGGTTTGGCTTAGAAATTTATAGGTGCCTGCCAGGTTCATCTGCTCCACCGGCAGGCGGGACAGAGAATCCTTGGCCTGATTGGCCTGTTGAGACAGATCTCGGCTTACATCAGACAGGGTGGCGGCGCCGTTTGCATAGACGCTTTTGGTCAGATCGGTCTCAATGCCCTCCAGGTCCTCCGCCAGGGCAGACAGGCTTTGGCGATAGGTGCTTTCCAGCCGCGCCCGGTACTGGGCAGCCTGTACGGTGCCGGTGATGGCATAGATAATCAAAATACCCGCCAGCAGCAAACCGAAGGACAGCAGTCGCACGGAGCTTCGCTTTGTCATAATCATTCCTCATTCCCTTGGGGCAGCGCTGTGCTGCCGCCGCATTTCTTTTTCTATTTTTGACGGAATTTTGAAAAACATACAAAAAAATCTTAACTCCAGGACTAAAGTATGGTATACTGTAACTGATTATGTAACCTGGAGCAGTGTATAATGAAGTTGACGGAGAAAAAACGCATTGTGGTCAAAGTAGGCACCTCCACTTTGACCCACGACACAGGCAAGACCAATATTGCCCGGATGGCCAAGCTGGTATCTGTGCTGGCAGATCTGAAGAACGCCGGTCATCAGGTGGTGCTGGTGTCCAGCGGCGCCGTGGGTATTGGTGCCGGTAAGCTGGGCATGCATGAGCGACCGGACCATACCAGCGGGCTGCAAGCCTGCGCGGCGGTGGGGCAGTGCGAGCTGATGTTCCTCTACGACAAGCTGTTTTCCGAGTACGGCGTGGTGGTGAGCCAGTTGCTGTTTACCGGCTACACCTTAAATCACCCGGAGGAAAAGGCACATTTGGTGGACACCTTTAATCAGCTGCTGGAATATGACGCCCTGCCCATTGTGAATGAGAACGACAGCGTGTCCGTTGAGGAGCTGCTCCACGGTGACAACGACTGCCTGTCTGCCACGGTGGCTCAACTGATCGGGGCGGATCTGCTGATCCTGCTTACCGATACGGACGGTCTGTTTGACGCCAACCCGGCAGAGAATGAGGACGCGCGCCTTATTGGCCGTGTGGCAGAGATCAACGACGATGTGTACGCCGTAGCCGGGGGTGCCGGCAGCAAGGGCACCGGCGGCTTTACAACGAAAATTCGGGCGGCGGAGATCGCCACCGGCGCCGGTATTCCGGTGATTATTATGAATGGAGAGCGACCCACGGCTATTTATAAGGTGTTGGACGGGCAGCCTATCGGCACCTATTTTGAAGCGAACAGCAGGTGAATGCAATGGATGAAAAGATGAGAGAAATGGGGATCCGTGCGAAGCACGCAGCCGGTGTGCTGGCTACCCTGACAACTGAGGAAAAGAATGCAGGGCTGCTGGCGATTGCTGATGCGCTGCGGGCGCGGCAGACAGAGATTATGGCTGCCAATGCACTGGATTTGGAAGCCGGTAAGGCAAACGGTATGTCCCCGGCACTGCTGGATCGGCTGGCGCTAAACGGCGACCGAATCGAGGGTATGGCCCAGGGCTGTCAGGATGTGGCGGACCTGCCGGATCCCTGCGGTCGCGTGCTGGAGAGCCAGACCCGACCCAACGGCCTGTATATGGAAAAGGTTAGCGTGCCTATCGGGGTCATCGGCATTGTGTATGAGGCTCGGCCTAATGTAACGGTGGACGGCGCCGCTCTATGCTTAAAAAGCGGCAACGCTGTGATTCTGCGGGGTGGCAAAGAGGCCATTCACTCCAATCGCATGCTGGCTCAGGTGATGCGGGACGCCCTGTTTAACGCAGGCATTGTGCAGGACGCTGTGGCGCTGGTGCAGGATACCTCCCGGACTTCTGCTACCGAGATGATGCATATGAAGGGCTATATCGACTGCCTGATCCCCCGGGGGGGAAAGGGACTGATCGCTGCCGTGTGCGAGAATGCCACTGTGCCGGTGATCGAGACCGGCTCCGGCAACTGCCATATTTATGTGGACGCCACGGCGGATGTGGATATGGCGGCGGACATTATCTTTAACGCCAAGACCCAGCGGATCGGCGTATGCAACGCCTGTGAGAGCCTGGTGATCCATCGGGATATTATTGACCACGCCTTGCCGGCCATTAAGCTGCGGCTGGACGAAAAGAATGTGGAAATGCGGGGCGACGCCCGAGCCATGCAGGCCTGCGACGGCTTGGTGCCTGCCACGGAAGAAGATTTTTATACCGAGTATTTGGATTATATTATCAGCGTAAAGACGGTGAAGAGCGTGGACGAGGCCATTGACTTTATCAATGTGCACTCCACCGGCCACAGCGAGGCCATCATCACCCGGGACGAGGAGAGCGCGCGCCGCTTTTTGCAGCGGGTGGACTCTGCGGCGGTGTATGTGAACGCCTCCACCCGATTTACCGACGGGGCAGAGTTTGGCCTGGGGGCGGAGATCGGAATCTCTACCCAAAAGCTGCACGCCCGCGGTCCCATGGGTCTGCGTGCCCTGACTACCACCAAATACTTGATCTTTGGCAACGGACAGGTGCGATAAAATGAACCAGACAGTAGAAAAAGAGCGGCTGCGCCGGCGGAAGCAAAATCAGCGCCGTGCCCGCACCAAGCGCTTTTTTATGGTGCTGGGTGTGCTGGTGGTGGCACTGGCGGCCTTTCTGATTACCGTTAAGATCTGCAAGCCAGATTTTGATTTTTCCCTTTTGGTGCCGGACAAGGCTGTGACCTTTGTGCAGGAGAATGTGCTGGGTCACACCACCACGGCGCCCACTACGCAGGCACCTACTGCGCCGCCCACTACGGAGAAACCTACTTACGCCGATTACAAGGATGCCTCCGCTTTTGCGTTTGACACTTCCAAGCAAGGCAGTCAGGTGGGCAATATTCTGAATAAAACCCATGGGGCCGTGACCTTTAATGGTGCGTATATCTATTTTGCCGCACCGGGTCAGGGTATTTACCGCTTTGCTCCGACAGAGGAGACCACCACCAAGGTGAAGGGAGTGAAAAATGCCTGCTGCCTGAATATTATGGGCGATTTCCTCTACTATATTGATAAAGACAGCAAAAAGCTGCAAAAACTTTCCGTCTCCGGCGGCGATGCCGTGACTTTGCTCCCCGACGCACGCCGGGCCTACGGCTACAACGATCGGCTGTTTTGCCTGACCGGCGACTCTCTGTACACCGTGACGGCGGCAGGGGACAAGACCTTGCTTTACACAGCGGGGGCAGACAAAAAACTGGCACTGGTAGGCATTTCGCTTACCGATGTGTATTTTACGGAGACGGACAACCTGACCGGCGAGGTGGAGTACCTGACCGTGGGGCAGACCGGCGGCAACAGCACCCACTTCCGTGCCGCAACAGAGAAGGACGAAGTGCGTTCTATGGCGCTGGAAAACGGCTATTTCTACTATTATCAGCGCCGGTCGGAGGACAAGTATGATCTGGTTCGCCAAAAGTTCGGCAGCCAAAAGACCGTGACCTTGCTGGAGCATGTGCGTTCCACCGATTACCCGGTGGTGTACGGCAACCGGCTGTATTATACCGATTATAAGAGCGGAGCCGCCCGGGCAATGGAGCTGAATATGAACTCCGGCGCCAAAAAGGTGATGCTCACTGCCTCCGGTGCGGACAAGTCCGGCACCGTAGCGGTGGCCTGCGGCTATCAGTATATCTTTTTGATCGGCAAAAAGACGGAGAGCGGCGGCAGTGTGTACCGCGCCTCCTGCATTTACACCTCTGCCTCGGCAGACAATACCATGGACTTCCGCAGCGGAAAATGGTCCTACTAATTCCTGGGAGTAAAGGAACGAAACACAGTGGATAAGTACAAAAAACTCGCTTCCAATACCATTATCTTTGCCATTGGCACCTTTTCGTCTAAAATTCTGTCGTTTTTGCTGATGCCCTTTGTCACCCGTATGATGACCACGGGCAGCTACGGCGCGGCGGATCTGATCCAGCAGACGGGCAATGTGATCATTCCCATTGCCTTTTTGTGCGTCAACTCGGCAGCCCTGCGCTTTTCGATGGACAAGGCAGAGCGTAAGAGCGATGTGTTTACCGTAGGCGTGCGGGTGACCCTGGTGGGCTTTTTGGCCTTTCTGTTGTTTGCGTACCCGATCAGTTTAATAAGAATTAACGACTTTAAGCTGGGCGATTACCTGGTGCTTATTTATGTGTTTGTGCTCACCTCCGGCTTTCGCCAGCTGTGCCAGCAGTTTGTGCGCGGCTCCGGTCATGTAAAGTTGTTTGCCATTGATGGTATTTTGGCTACCGTGACCTATCTGCTGTTTACCATGCTGTTCTTGGGCGTGTTTAAGTGGGGGGTTACCGGCTATATTTTGGCCATCGTGGCGTCGGACTTTTGCTCCGTGCTGTTCTTTACCGTAACTGCCAAGCTGTACCGTTATGTGCGCTTGAAGGGCGTGCACCGCCAGACCGGGCGGGATATGCTGCGCTACTGCGTGCCCATGATTCCTACCATTATCTTGTGGTGGATCATCAATGTGTCTGACCGCTATATGGTTACTTATTTTGTGGGCTCTTCTGCCAACGGCCTGTATTCCGCCGCGTCTAAGATCCCGAATTTGGTGATTATGTGCGCATCTGTATTTACAGACGCCTGGCAACTGTCTGCGGTGGATGAGTATAACAATAAAGATACCGCCCGGTTTTTCTCCAAGATCTTTCGGGTGTACTGTGGCGGCACCTTCTTTGTGGCTTCTTTCCTAATTTTGACTTGTAAGATTATTACAAAAGTTTTGGTGGCAGACGCGTATTTTGACTCTTGGCAGTATGTGCCGGTGCTGATCATCTCCACCGTATTCTCCTGTTTGGTGAACTTTTTGGCCTCTATCTATATGGCGGAGAAAAAGAATATTATGGCGATGGTAACTGCCCTCACCGGTGCAGTCACCAATGTGGTGCTGAACCTGATTTTGATTCCCCGTATGGGTGCCAACGGTGCGGCCGTTGCCACTGCCTGCGCCTTTGTGGTCGTGTTCCTGACCCGCAGTCGGGATACGCGCCGATTTATTAAGATCAACTACCAGCCGGTGGTGCTCACCTGCCAAACCGTGGTGCTGGTGGCCCAAACGGTGGCGGCGCTGTGCTTGCAGGGCGTGTGGTTCTATGTGGCAGAGGCACTGCTGTTTGCTCTGATGTTGGGAATGAACTGGTATCAGGTGGTAGAGCTGTACAAACTGGTGACGACCAAGATGCTGTCCAAACTGAAAAAGCCGAAAACAGAGGAAGAATAAGCAAAATATTTTGTGCATAGGCTCTTTTAGCGACTTGGTATTGAATTACAGCCGATTTTAGTATATAATCTACAAATGGAACACGATTATTTGCGTGATTTATAATAATTTTTGGAGGTTTTGTATGAAATCAACGATTTCTGTGGCGCAAGCAAAGCGACGGATCAACGACAAACTCAGTCACTTTTTCGGCGTTACGCCGGCAGACGCCACCAATGAACAATATTATAAGGCTGTGGCCATGATCCTGCGGGAGATGCTCAGCGAAAAAAACAGCCAGTTCCGCCATCAGGCTGAGGGTCAGGACTCTAAGCAGATCTATTATCTGTGTATGGAGTTCTTAATGGGGCGTTCCTTAAAGAACAACTTGTATAACCTGGGTCTGACTGAAACTTTTGAAAAGGCACTGGCCGGCTTTGATGTAAAGCTTGAGCAGCTGTACGATGAGGAGCCGGACGCCGGTTTGGGCAACGGCGGCTTGGGTCGTCTGGCTGCCTGTTATCTGGACGGTTTGGCCTCTGACGGCTATCAGTCCATGGGCTATTCCATTCGGTATGAGGCCGGTATTTTTAAGCAGAAGCTGGTAGACGGCTGGCAGACGGAGCTGCCGGACTTTTGGCTGCCCGGCGGAGAGGTTTGGTTAGTGCCCCGTGAGGAGCGCGCCCAGACTGTCAGTTTTGAGGGTTGGGTCGATGAAAGCTGGGACGGTGAGTACCATACCGTCACTATGCGGGATTGCAACACCGTGATCGCTGTGCCCTATGATATGTATGTAAGTGGTCTGGGTGACGGTGTGGCTCGTTTGCGCCTGTGGGCGGCTCGCAAGCCTGCACTGGATATGAGTCTGTTTAATCAGGGCGAGTATATTAAGGCTATGGAACAGTCTGCCATGGCAGAGACCATCAGCAAGGTACTTTACCCGGCGGATAACACCCCGGAGGGCAAGTCTCTGCGCCTACGCCAGCAGTATTTCCTGGTGTCCGCCTCTGTGCAGGATATTATTCACCGTCACCTGTCCAAGTACGGCACGCTGGATAATCTGCCGGAGAAGGTGGCAATCCACATTAACGATACCCACCCCACCTTGGCCATTCCGGAGCTGATGCGCATTATGCTGGACGAGTGCGGCTATGATTGGGACTCTGCCTGGAAACTGGTAACCGACACGATGGCGTACACCAACCACACGGTGATGAAAGAGGCGCTGGAGTGCTGGAGCGAGGACCTGTACAAGCGCCTGCTACCCCGTATTTATGAGATCACCAAGGAGATCGACAACCGCTTTCGTGCCTTTGTTTGGGGCGCTACCCATGACGCAGACAAGGTGGAGCGTATGGCTGTGATCTCTTGCGGCGCCGTGCGTATGGCCAACCTGTGCGTGGCCGGCTCTCATAGCGTCAACGGCGTGTCTGCTTTGCATAGCGAGATTTTGAAGGACACGGTGTTCCACGACTTCTACACCATCACCCCGGCCAAGTTTACCAATGTAACCAACGGCATTGCCTTCCGCCGCTGGCTGTGCCAGTCCAACCCGCAGCTGACCGATTATTTAACGGAGCTGATCGGTGACGACTTTATTAAGCACAGCGACCGCCTGCTGACCCTGCGGGATTACAAGGACGACCCGGCAGTGCTGGACCAGCTGCAAAAGATCAAGCGCGCCAACAAAGAGCGCTTTGCCAAGGTGGTGAAGAAGCAGAACGGCGTGATGCTGGATCCGGATTCCATCTTTGATGTGCAGGTGAAGCGCCTGCACGAGTATAAGCGCCAGCAGCTGAATGTACTGAACATTATTGCGCAGTACCAGGCATTGAAAGAAAATCCGAATATGGACTTTACTCCCCGGACTTATATTTTTGCTTCCAAGGCAGCCCCGGGTTACTACATGGCTAAGAAAATCATTCAGCTGATTGACGCTTTGGCTCATGTGGTGAACAATGACCCGGACACCAAGGATAAGCTGAAAGTGGTGTTTATGGAGGACTACTCCGTGTCTTTAGCAGAGGTGCTGATGCCTGCTGCGGACATCAGTGAGCAGATTTCGCTGGCCGGCACGGAGGCATCCGGTACCGGCAATATGAAGTTGATGCTCAACGGCGCCGTTACTCTGGGCACCCTGGACGGCGCCAATGTGGAGATCTGCAACGCCGTAGGGGAGGACAATATCTTCCTGTTTGGTATGAAGACGCCGGACGTGGAGGCTCTGCGCCGCAGCGGCTATCACCCCATGAACTATGTGACCAATAACCCGGCGTTAAAGAACGCCATTGATATGATCCAGTATGGCGTGAACGGCAAGGACTTTAGTGAGATTACCTCCTCACTGATCAATGTGGATCCGTATATGGCGCTGGCAGATTTTGCCGATTATCAAAACGCCCAGCGGCGTTCGGCACAGGTGTATGCTGACAAGACCGCCTTTGCCAAGATGAGCCTGATGAACATCAGCGGTGCAGGCATTTTCAGCGCAGACCGTGCCGTGCAGGAATATGCGGAGAATATTTGGCACACCCACCCGGTGGTTGTAGCGCAGCCTCAGCCTCAAAAGGCGGCGGCTGCTGCGGAGAAGCCCGCCGAGAAGCCGGCGAAGAAGCCCGCAGCCAAAAAACCTGCGGCCAAAAAGTCCGCTACAAAGAAAACCACCAAGAAGAAATAAATCTGCTTGCGGCAGGCACAGGGCAATGCCTGTGTCTGCCGCCTTTTACTGTTTAAGAGAGGGAAAATATGCTGATCTTCAACGCCAGAGACCCACAGTACAAGTCGCCCATCCGCGCCGTGGCAACGGATGAGCCGGTGCATCTGCGGCTGGTGGTCTCACGGGATATGCATTGCTCCGGCGCCCGGTTGGTGGTCACCAAGGACGGCGAAACGCCGGTGCCTTACGGTATGTTTTGGGCCGGTATGTGCGGCACGGAGGCAGAGTATTGGGAACTGCATTTTGCCGCCACCACCCCGGGGCTGTATTTTTATCATTTTGAATTGGACACCCCATGGGGACTGCATTTTGTGCGCAACGCCGGGGGCGGCAAAGGGGATTTTTTGCCGGATGGCGCGGATTTTCAGCAAACGGTGTATGATAAGGATTTTCAAACGCCGGCCTTTTTGCGGGGTGGACTGATCTATCAGATCTTTCCGGATCGGTTTTACAATTCCGGCGCGCCAAAGACCGGTGTGCCTGCCACCCGGGTGCGGCGTAACTGGGGGGAGGAGCCTTTTTGGGACGAGGCCCAGATGAACGGCTTTTGGAACAACGATTATTTTGGCGGTGACCTGAAAGGCATTGCGGAGAAGCTGCCGTATATTGCCAAGCTGGGCGTGACCGCCATTTATTTGAATCCGATTTTTGAGGCTCATTCCAACCATCGGTACGACACTGGGGATTATGAGAAGATCGACCCTATGTTAGGCGATACAGAGGACTTAAAATATCTGTGCAGCCAGGCGAAAAAACTGGGGATCGGTGTGATTTTAGACGGCGTGTTCAGCCACACTGGGCGGGATTCCAAGTATTTTAATTACTATGGTCATTACCCCACGGTGGGCGCCTATAACAGCCCGGACAGCTCCTATTACAGCTGGTACCAATTTGGCAAGGATCGGGACGATTACAAGTCCTGGTGGGGCATTCGCCTGCTGCCGGAGATCCGTGAGGAGGAGCCATCTTATCGGGATTATATTTGCGGTGAGAACGGCATCCTTCGCCGTTGGATGCGCTGCGGCATCAGCGGCTGGCGGTTGGATGTGGCGGATGAGCTGCCGGATGTGTTCCTGGACGACCTGCGCCGGGCTGTAAAAAGCGAGGACCCGGACGCCATCATTATCGGCGAGGTGTGGGAGGACGCCACCACCAAGTTTGCCTATGGGCAGCGGCGGCGTTATCTGCTGGGGAATCAGCTGGACAGTGTGATGAATTATCCCTTTGCCGCGGCGATCTTGCACTTTGTGCGCTACGGCGGCGGTCAGGCATTTTTGGACGCCATCTTGTCTATTACCGAGCATTATCCGCCCCAGGTGACGGCGGTGCTGATGAACCATATCGGCACCCACGATACTCTGCGGGCGATTACCGCATTGGCCGGACCGGATTGTACCGGCCAAGGGCGGGCTTGGCAGCATCGCAACAATATCCTGTCCGGGGCGGATTATGCCCGCGGGGTGCAGCTGCTGAAGCTGGCTTCTTTCCTGCAATATACTTTGCCCGGCGTACCCTCTCTATATTACGGAGATGAGGTGGGTGTGCAGGGTATGAAAGACCCCTTCAACCGAGGCTGTATGCCTTGGGCGCACCAGGATCGGGATTTACTGCATTGGTATCAGCGGCTGGGCCAAATGCGTCGGGGCTGCAAAGCGTTGGCTGAGGGCACATTCGTGCCGGTACAGGGTGACCTGGGCGGCGTGTGCTATGAGCGCCAAAGCGACGGTGCCCGCCTGCTGGCGGCAGTGAACCGCACCTCGGAGCCTAAGACCTTTGCCGTGGATCCGGTGTGGGACAATGCTTATGCCTTTTTTGACGATACCTGCATGGACGGCCGGTTAACCGTTCCTCCCATGTCAGCCGCTTTGCGTACCAGACAATAAAACCTTGCCACTCGGTTTTGCCGGGTGGCTTTTTGCTGTTTTTGCCGGAAATGCTTATATTATATATAATAAATTATAAATTAGCGGTTGAATGTGGGCGGGTGTGTGTGTTATAATAGCAGAGTTAATGTGGGTCAGTAGATACTGTGCCCAAATTCCGCGAAAGGAAGATTTAAGAATTATGGCTTACAGAACCCATAACTGTAATCAGCTGACCTTTGATCAGCTGAACCAAACTGTTTCTCTGGCCGGGTGGGTAGATACCATCCGCGATCACGGCGGCGTGATCTTTGTTGATCTGCGCGACGAGTACGGCGTGACCCAGGTGGTGTTCCACGATGACGCGCTGCTGAAGGGCGTTCGTAAGGAAAGCGTAATCTCCGTGACCGGTAAGGTCGTAAAGCGTGACCCGGAGACGGTGAATAAAAAGATCGCTACCGGCGAGCTGGAAGTGCATGTGACGGAAGTGACCGTGCTGGGCGAATGCACCCGCACGCTGCCTTTTGAGATCTCCGAGTCCAAGGACACCCGCGAGGATGTACGGCTTCAGTACCGTTTTTTGGATCTGCGTAATCCCCAGGTGCATGAGAGCATTCTCTTCCGCAGTAAGGTAGTCGCTTTCCTGCGGCAAAAGATGACGGGAATGGGCTTTACGGAAATCACCACCCCGATTTTGACCTGTTCCTCTCCGGAGGGTGCCCGGGACTATATCATTCCCTCCCGTAAGCATGAGGGCAAGTTTTATGCGCTGCCCCAGGCGCCCCAGCAGTTTAAGCAGCTGCTGATGACCTCCGGCTTTGACCGGTATTTCCAAATTGCGCCCTGCTTCCGTGATGAGGACGCCAGAGCGGACCGCTCTCCCGGCGAGTTCTATCAGCTGGATTTTGAAATGGCGTTTGCCACCCAGGAAGATGTGTTTGCCGTGGCGGAAGAGGTGCTGTATGACACCTTCACCAAGTTCTCTGACAAGAAAGTGACCCCGGCGCCCTTTGTGCGTATTCCTTACGCCGAGTCCATGCTGAAATACGGCACGGACAAGCCGGATTTGCGCAACCCGCTGATCATCCATGATCTGACCGAATATTTCAGTACCGTAGAGTTTAAGCCCTTTAAGGGTCGTCCGGTGCGAGGTATCGTGGTGCCGAACTGTGCGGGGCAGTCTAAGGGCTGGTACGAGAAGATGCTGGCTTTTGCCATGGACATTGGCATGAAGGGCTTGGGCTACATCACCGTTCAAGAGGATGGCAGCTATAAAGGCCCCATTGACAAGTTCCTGTCTCCCGAGAAGAAAGAGGAACTGCGCACCATGCTGGACCTGAAAACGGACGACACCCTGTTCTTTATTTGCGACAACATTCGGATCGTCAATGACCTTGCCGGTCAGATCCGTACCGAGTTAGGTCGTCGCCTGGATTTGATCGACAAGGATCGGTTCGACTTGTGCTTTATTACCGACTTCCCCATGTTTGAGCGGGACGATGACGGCAAGCTGATCTTTACGCACAATCCGTTCTCTATGCCCCAGGGCGAGATGGACGCGCTGCTGCACCAGGAGCCCACGGAGATCAAGGCTTATCAGTACGACATTGTGTGTAACGGCGTGGAGCTGTCCTCCGGCGCTGTGCGTAACCACCGCCCGGATGTGATGATCAAGGCCTTTGAGATGGCCGGTTATACTGCCCAGGATGTGGAAGAGAAGTTTGGCGCGCTGTTTAACGCATTCCATTACGGCGCACCGCCCCATGCAGGAATGGCGCCCGGCGTAGACCGGCTGATCATGTTGCTGCGGGATGAGGACAACATTCGCGAGGTAATCGCATTTCCTATGAACTCCAATGCCCAGGATATGCTGCTGGGCGCACCCAACACCGTTAGCGAAATGCAGCTGCGAGAGGCACACATTAAGCTGCGCCGCCCGGCACCGAAAGCGTAACGGAGCGTATAGAACGATAGATAGATCGAGGTTAGCGTATGAAGATCACACCGGAACTGATCCAGTATCTGGAGAGTTTGGCCAGAATTGAATTGACCCCTGCGGAGGAAGCCACCGTTGGCGACCAGTTGCAGGAACTGCTTACTTATATCGACACCTTGAGCCAGCTGGACACCGACGGGGTAGAGGCCAAGAGCCACTGCTTCCCGGTGACCAATGTGTTCCGCAAGGACCAGGTGGAGGTGCACATGACCCCGGAAGAAGTGGTGGCCAATGCACCGGAGAGCCAGGACGGCGCCTTTGTGGTGCCTAAGACGGTAGAGTAAGGAGGGCACAGCATGAATGTTTTTGAATGGAGCGCAGCTGAGCTGGCGCAAAAGATAAAAGCAGGCGAGCTGTCTGCGCCGGAGGCGGTAGAGGCTGTCATCGCTGCCATTGACAGCAAGGACGGCACTTATAACTGCTACACCTCACTGAATAAAGAGGCTGCTTTGCAGCAGGCTGAGACGGTACAGAGCCGGATCGACGCCGGGGAGGCATTGTCCCCGCTGGCCGGTGTGCCCATCGGTATCAAAGATAATATCTGTACCAAAGGTCAGCTGACCACCTGTGCGTCTAAGATTCTCACCGGCTTTAAGCCGCCTTATAACGCAACGGTGATTGAAAAGCTGCACGCTGCGGGCATGATCCCCCTGGGCAAGCTGAATATGGACGAGTTTGCCATGGGCTCCACCACGGAGACTTCCTTTTACGGTGCAACCAAAAATCCCTGGAACACGGACCGGGTGCCCGGCGGTTCCTCCGGCGGCGCAGCAGCGGCTGTGGCAGCCAAGGAGGCAGTTGTGGCTTTGGGTTCCGATACCGGCGGTTCTATTCGTCAGCCTTGTTCATTCTGCGGTGTCACCGGGCTGAAGCCCACTTACGGCGCAGTCAGCCGGTATGGTCTGATCGCTTATGCTTCTTCTTTGGATCAGATTGGGCCCATTGCCCGTTCGGCTGCGGATGTGGCGGCGGTGTTTGATGTGATCCGGGGCAAGGATCCCAAGGACGGCACCTCTATGACCGGCGGCCGGTTGGATCTGAACGCTGTGTGGAACGCCAAGGATGTGCAGGGCAAGAAGATCGGTATTCCGAAGGATTACTTCGGCGAGGGTATTGACCCGCAGGTGGCCGCCGCTGTGCGCGCCGCTGCCGACACACTGACCGATTTGGGCGCCACGGTAGAGATCTTTTCTCTCCCTATTGTGAAGTACGCTATTCCCACTTATTATATTATCGCCTGCGCCGAGGCCTGCTCCAATCTGTCCCGGTTTGACGGCATTAAATACGGCTACAAATCGCCGGAGGCGCACTCTCTGCGGGAAGTTTACTTTAAGTCCCGCTCCGAGGGCTTCGGCATGGAAGTGAAAAAGCGCATTATGCTGGGCAACTTTGTACTTTCCAGCGGCTACTTTGACGCTTATTATAAGAAAGCGTTGCAGGCCAAGGGTCTGATTTGTCAGGCCTTTGACGACGCCTTTAAGGCCTATGACTTTTTGCTGGGGCCGGTGGCACCCACCACGGCGCTGCCTATGGGTCAAGGACTGTCCGACCCGCTGGCTATGTACCTGGGCGACATTTATACGGTTATGATCAACATTGCCGGTTTGCCCTCCCTGGCGCTGCCCTGCGGGTTTGACACCCAGGGTATGCCGGTAGGTATGCAGCTGATCGGTCGTCCTTTTGAGGAGGAGACCATTCTTTGCGCCGGTCATGCGTTCCAGAGCGTGACCGACTATCACAAGCAGTCCCCGGTAACGGAAAAGGAGGCGCTGTAATGGAATACAATACCGTTTGCGGTTTGGAGGTCCATACGGAACTTTCCACCAAGACCAAGATTTTTTGCAACTGCTCTACGGCGTTTGGCGGCGAACCCAACAGCCATGTTTGTGAGATTTGCGCCGGTATGCCGGGCACATTGCCGGTAGTGAATGAGCGAGTGGTGGAATACGCGGTGCGCACCGGTTTGGCTACCAACTGCACCATCACCCGGTACAATAAATTTGACCGTAAGAATTATTTTTATCCCGATTTGCCCAAAGCATACCAGATTAGCCAGCTGTATCTGCCCATTTGTCAAAATGGCTATGTGGAGATCACGGACCAAATCAACGGCGGCACCAAGAAAGTGCGGATCAAGGAGATCCACATGGAGGAGGATGCCGGCAAGCTGGTGCACGATGAGTGGAGCGACTGCACGCTGGTGAACTACAATCGCTGCGGCGTGCCGCTGCTGGAGATTGTGTCCGAGCCGGATATTGCCTGCGCCGATGAGGCGGTAGAGTATGTGGAAAAGCTGCGGGCCATCTTGCAGTTCTGCGGTGTGTCTGACTGCAAAATGCAGGAGGGTTCTCTGCGGGCGGATGTAAATGTGTCTGTGATGCCGGTGGGCGCTGCTGAGTACGGCACCCGCACGGAGATGAAAAATATTAACTCCTTCCGCGCCATTCATAACGCCATTGAGAGCGAGGCCCAGCGCCAGATCGAGGTAATCGAGGACGGTGGCGCCGTGACGCAGGAGACCCGCCGTTGGGACGATGCCAAGGGCACCAGCTACGCTATGCGCAGCAAGGAGGACGCCCAGGATTATAAGTATTTCCCGGAGCCGGATCTGCCGCCCATCGACTTGTCGGACGAATACATTGACACCATTCGCCAGCAGTTGCCGGAGTTGCCGGAGGCCAAAAAGGCTCGGTATAAGAGCGAGTATGGCTTGACGGATTATGATACGGATATGATCTGCTCTTCTGTATCTTATGTGCGGCTGTTTGAGCGCACGGTGGAGATTACCGGCAATCCCAAGGACAGCGCCCATTGGATTATGGGCGAGGTGATGAAGCTGCTTAACGACAGCCAAACCCTCCCGGAGGATATGCACTTTAACCCGGACGCTCTGGGTCGTATCATTCAGCTGCAAAATGGCAACAAGATCAGCCGGGACAGCGCCAAGAAAGTGCTGGCTGCCGTGTTTACAGACAATGTGGATCCGGACGAATATGTGAAGCAGAACAAAATGGAAATGGTCAGCGACACCGGCGCCATTCGCAAGGTGGTCCAGGATGTGCTGGCACAGAATGAAAAAGCCGTCAATGAGTACAAGGGCGGTAAGGCTGCTTCCTTTAACTTCCTGATCGGCCAGTGTATGCGCGCGTTACGCGGTAAGGCACCGGCGGCGGAGGTTACCAAGATCTTAAAAGAAATTCTTGGCTAAGCGATAAAGTACAACATCTCGGATATACTATATCCGAGGTGTTTTTTTATGCACAAAAAAGGAAAGACCGTCTCCTTTGCAGATCCGCCGGTGATCACCGGTCACGCCGGCGTGGCAGGTAAAAAAGAGGGAGAAGGCCCCTTGGGCGAAGACTTTGACGCGGTGTTTGCCGATACCACCATGGGGCAGCAGTCCTTTGAACTGGCCGAGTCCGCCATGCTACGGGACGCCATTTTGCGGGCGCTGTCGGCAGCGGGCAAAAGTCCGTCCGATGTGGATTTTATCCTAAGCGGCGACCTGCTGGATCAATGTATGGGCTCTGCTTTTGCCATTAAGGATATGGACATTCCCGCCATTGGATTGTATGGCGCATGTTCCACCATGGCATTGTCCTTGGGTGTGGGGGCTATGCTTATTGATGCCGGGGCCAAGTGCTGTGTGGCAGGGACCTCCAGCCATTTTTGCTCCAGCGAGCGGCAATTTCGCTTTCCTCTGGAGTATGGCGGTCAGCGGCCACCCAGTGCCCAGTGGACGGTGACCGGCGCCGGCAGTGCAGTGTTGGAAAGCAAGGGTGAGGGCGTGCGTATACGGGCGGTGCATATTGGTACCATTACCGATTATGGCATTACGGATGCCGGTAATATGGGCGCAGCCATGGCCCCGGCGGCTGCCCGCACCATTCATGATCTGATGGAGGACAGCGCCACCACCCCGGCAGACTATGATCGAATCGTCACCGGAGACTTGGGCGCAGTGGGCACCAAGCTGCTGTACCAGCTGTTGGAGCAGGATTGGGGCATTCAACTGGCGGGTCACCACAAGGACTGTGGTATGATGATCTATGATCTCAAGAGTCAGGATGTGAATGCAGGCGGCTCCGGCTGTGGCTGCGGCGGCTCAGTGCTGTGCAGCCATATTTTGAAGAAAATGGAGCAGGGTGCGCTGCACAAGGTGCTGTTTGTGGCCACCGGCGCGCTGATGTCGCCCACCAGCACCAAGCAGGGCAACTCCATTCCCGGCGTGGCCCACGGCGTGGTATTGGAGGTGTAAGTGTGAAGACCCATTATGTAAAGGATATTCGCGTGCTGTCTGCCTTTCAGCAGACCATTCGGGCTATGCAGATCCTCATTCTTGTGCTGCGTGTGCTGGCGGTGGCCTTTTTGGTGCTGCAAAGTATTACCCTAATGCGGGATAACGCATAGGCGCTTTATATATATAATAGGTATAGAAAAAGCGCACGGTTTTGGCCGTGCGCTTTGAACATTTTAGGCTTATTTCACAGTGTCGTCCTGCTGATCTGCGGTTGTGGGGGCTTCTGCGGTGTCGGGCTGTTTCTCTGCTTTTTCCGTCTCGCCCCGCTTGCGCAGGGATTTGAATTCCAGCTTGGTCTTAATGGTAGGGGGCTTGTAATCCACGCCGCAGCGTTCGCATAGGGCTTTTTGCACAGCTTCCAAGGTGCGCTTTTGGCACAGCCCCAGGTCCAGCAGCACCGTGGTGTCGTCCGTCAGGGTCAGGGTCAGCACTGCGTGCCGGTCAATAAAGTTCTTGACCAGGCTGGGTGCTTCGTCCTTGTAGCCGGTAATCTCCTTAATCTGATTGTAGGCGTACACATTGTCTTTATCCATGCCGGTAAATTCAAAGTCCGTGGCGCGCAGCAGCAGGCCGTTCTTTACCGTCTCCTTGGTGGTGAGCACGGCGATCACAATGGCTGCGATCTCAATGATAGCAAAGATTACGGTCATGCCGGTGCGCACCTGGGTCAGCCGATAGACGGCAAAGACACCATAGCCAATCACCGCCAGGTCCAGTAGGATTACAACCGCTAAGGTCATTGGGGAAAGAATGCGAATAAACTTATCTTTCATTTGAATCATCTCCAGTAAAGATTTGTGTGATGGGTCGGGTGTCTGCGGTGAACACCTTGCCGTCCAAATGGGCAATGGTGTAGTCCGCCGGCACATGGAAGATCAGCTTGTAGCTGAGCAGCGCCTGGCGGTAGCGGCCGTGCGTGTTGCCGTACTTACCGTCCCCGGCCAGGGGGCAGCCTATGCCTGCCAGTTGTGCACGAATTTGGTGGGTGCGCCCGGTGAAAAGCTCTACCTCCAGCAGCGCTCGGTTAGCCTTGGTGTCCAGTACGCGGTAACCGGTTTTGCATGCCATGCGGTCGGGGGCGGGCGCGTCATACAAGGTGACCTTGTTCTTTTTCTCGTCCTTGTGCAGGTAAGCGGTGAGGGTGTCTGCTGCTTTGGGCGGGATCCCTTCCGTGACGGTCAGGTAGAATTTTTCAATTTTGCGCTCCCGTATCAGCGCTGTTATTTCCCGCAGTGCCGGGGCGGTCTTGGCAGCGATCACCAGCCCGCCGGTGTTGCGGTCAATACGGTTGGCCAGCGCCGGGGCAAAGCCGGAGTCCTCCGGCGACCACTGATTGCGCTCATATAAATAGCGTTTGACCCGGGCAATCAGCGTGTCTATATACTCCTTGCCGTTTGGGTGGCAAAGCAGCCCCTGGGGCTTGTTGAGGATCAATAGGTTCTCGTCCTCGTACACCACATCCAGCGCCTTGGAGGCGGAGAGAAAGTCATAATACACCGTCTTTTCCGCCAGCACATCGTCCGGTAGATACAGGGTCACTCGGTCACCGGCAGAGAGTACCTGCTCCGGGGTGCAGCGCTTTTTATTGACCTTAATATTCTTTTTGCGTATTTCTTTATACATCAGCGACCGGGGCAGAGAGGGAAAGGTGCGCCCCAGGTAGCGGTCCAGCCGCCGACCGGCATCGCCGGGGGTGATTTGCTTTTCTTTCATACGCTCATTATAACGGATTGAACGCCAAAAGTAAAGCCCGCGCACCGGGGGCGCAAAATTTGCCGAAATGGACAAAAAGCCAGGGGAACATTTGTTCAAAATTGGCAGGATAACCAGTTGTATTTGGCGGTATGACCGTGTATAATAAACACTGTATATACAGTTTTTGACAAAAGTGTTTGCACGCCTTCTATGCGGGCAGACGGGAGCGAGAATGGAACAGTTTAAGCTACACAGCAAGTTTAAGCCCACCGGCGATCAGCCGCAGGCAATTGAGAAGTTGACCCGGGGCGTGCTGGACGGTATGAAGGAGCAGACCCTGATGGGGGTCACCGGCTCCGGCAAAACCTTTACCATGGCCAATATTATTGAGCGGGTGAACCGGCCCACTTTGGTGTTGGCGCATAACAAGACCTTGGCCGCCCAGCTTTGCAGCGAGTTTCGGGAATTCTTCCCGGAAAATGCGGTGGAGTATTTTGTTTCCTACTACGACTACTATCAGCCGGAGGCTTACGTGCCCACAACGGACACTTATATTGAAAAGGACTCGGCCATTAACGACGAGATTGACAAGCTGCGCCACAGCGCCACGGCGGCACTGTCCGAGCGGCGGGATGTGATCATTGTGGCCTCCGTGTCCTGCATTTATTCCATCGGCGACCCCATTGATTACCGGAATATGGTGATCTCTTTGCGCACCGGTATGGAGTGGAGCCGGGACGCGCTGATAGAAAAGTTGGTGGCTATTCAGTACGAGCGTAACGACATTAACTTTGTGCGCAACAAGTTCCGGGTGCGGGGCGACACGCTGGAGATCTTTCCTGCCGGCAGCAGCGGCACCGCTTTGCGGGTGGAATTTTTTGGAGACGAGATTGACCGGATCTGCGAGATTGACCCGCTTACCGGCAAGATCAAGGGTGTGCTGTCCCACGCCTGTGTGTACCCGGCCTCCCACTATGTAGTGGGTCGGGAAAAGATGGAGCGCGCTTTGAACCAAATCTATCAGGAAATGGTGGAGCGGGTGGCCTACTTTGAAGAAAAGGGCAAGCTTTTAGAGGCCCAGCGGATCAAAGAGCGCACCATGAATGATATTGAAATGCTGCGGGAGACCGGCTTTTGCAAGGGCATTGAGAACTACTCTGCGGTGATGAGCGGGCGCAAGCCCGGCCAGCCGCCTTTTACCCTGCTGGATTATTTTCCGGAGGACTTTTTGCTGTTTTGCGACGAGAGCCACGTGATGCTGCCCCAGGTGCGGGGCATGTACGGCGGCGACCGCTCCCGCAAGGCCAGCCTGATCGACTATGGCTTTCGGCTGCCCTCCGCTTTTGACAACCGGCCGTTGCAGTTTGATGAATTCTACGGCAAGATCAATCAGGTGATCTTTACCTCTGCCACCCCCGGCGACTTTGAGCGGGAACGCAGCGCCCAGATCGTGGAACAGGTGATTCGCCCAACCGGTCTGCTGGATCCGAATATTACCGTCAAGCCCACTGAGGATCAAATGGACGACCTGGTGTCCGAGATCAACCTACGCACCCAGCGGGGTGAGCGGGTGCTGGTGACTACCCTCACCAAGGCCATGGCCGAGGATCTTACCGAGTATTTGGAGGGATTCTCCATTAAGGTGCGGTATATGCACCACGATGTAGATACCATGGAGCGTATGGAGATCATTCGCGATCTGCGCCTGGGCGAATTCGATGTGCTGGTGGGGATTAACCTGCTGCGTGAGGGACTGGATATTCCGGAGGTGAGTCTGGTGGCGATCCTGGATGCGGACAAAGAGGGCTTCCTTCGGTCCGAGACCAGCCTGGTGCAGACCATCGGCCGTGCCGCCCGCAACGCCAACGGTGAGGTGATTATGTATGCGGACAGCGTGACCCCCTCCATGGAGCGGGCCATTCGAGAGACGCTGCGCCGTCGCACCATTCAGGAGGCGTATAACGCTGAGCACGGTATTGTGCCCAAGACCATTAAAAAGGATGTGCGGGATATTTTGGAGATCACCTCCAAAGCCCCCGCCGACGGCAAGCAAAAGAAACTTACCAAGAAAGAGCGGCAGCTGCTTATCGACCGTTTGCGGCGGGAAATGCAGGAGGCTGCCCGGCTGCTGGAATTCGAGCACGCGGCGTTCCTGCGTGATGAAATTCAAAAACTGGAGCAGGAGGGAGAGCGCAAGCTGAAATGATAAAGAACATTGTGGTGAAAGGTGCCCGCGAGCACAACTTGAAGAATATTGATGTAGAGATTCCCCGGGACAAGCTGGTGGTGTTTACCGGCCTGTCCGGCTCCGGCAAGTCCAGCCTGGCTTTTGACACCATTTATGCCGAAGGTCAGCGCCGGTATGTGGAGAGCCTGTCCTCTTACGCCCGCCAGTTCTTGGGTCAGATGGAGAAGCCGGATGTGGACTATATCGAGGGTCTGTCCCCGGCCATATCCATTGACCAAAAGACCACCTCCCGCAACCCTCGCTCCACCGTGGGCACGGTAACGGAGATCTATGACTACCTGCGACTGTTGTGGGCACGGATCGGTATTCCCCATTGCCCGGTATGCGGGCGCGAGATCACCCAGCAGACGGTGGATCAGATCGTGGATCAAATTCTCACCCTGCCGGAGAAAACGAAAATTCAAATTATGGCGCCCATTGTGCGAGGGCACAAGGGCGAGTATGTTAAGGAACTGGACAACGCCCGCAAGTCCGGCTTTGTGCGTGCGCGCATTGACGGCTCCGTTTATGACCTGGCGGAAGAGATCAAGCTGGACAAGAACAAAAAGCATAATATTGAGATCGTGGTGGACCGCCTGGTGATGAAGCCGGATATTGCCGGTCGCTTGGCCGACAGCGTGGAGACCGCCACCCATATTGCAGACGGCGTGGTGCTGGTGGATATTGTAGGGGAGCGGGAGGAACTGTATTCCCTCAATTACGCCTGCCCGGAGCACGGTGCGGTGATCGCAGAAATGAGCCCCCGAATGTTCTCCTTTAACAATCCCTTTGGCGCCTGCAAAACCTGCGGCGGTATCGGGTCTTATAAAGAGATCGATCCGGCGCTGGTGATTCCCAACAAAAAGCTGTCCATCAACCAGGGAGCCATTAAGGCTAGCGGCTGGAATGTGGCAGACGGCGGCAGCATCGCCCGGATGTATTTTGAGGCCATTGCCCAGGCGTACAAATTCTCGCTGGATATTCCGGTAGAGATGATTCCCAAGAAGGGGCTGGACGCCATCTTATATGGCACCGGCACCAAAAAGCTGAAAATGCAGCGGAGCACCTCTTACGGCTCTTCCAATTACAACGGCACTTTTGAGGGCGTGATTCCCAACTTGCAGCGCCGGTATGCGGAGACCACCTCCGATTGGGCCCGGGCGGATATTGAGGCTGTGATGACCCAGTGCGTGTGCCCGGACTGCGGTGGCGCCCGCCTGTCTACGGAGAGCCTGTCTGTGACCGTTGGGGGCAAGAATATTTATGAGTTCTGCCAAATGCCCATTCATGAGGAACTGGATTTTATCCGGAACCTGCAGCTGACGGAAAAGGAACAGATGATCGGCGCCCTGATCGTGCGGGAAATCCGTGATCGACTGAATTTCCTGAACAGTGTGGGGCTGGATTATCTGTCCTTAGCGCGAGAAGCGGCCACCCTATCCGGCGGCGAAAGCCAGCGCATTCGCCTGGCCACCCAGATCGGTTCCAGCCTGATGGGCGTGCTGTATATTTTGGACGAGCCGTCCATCGGTCTGCATCAGCGGGACAATGAAAAGCTGCTGGGCACCCTGCGCCACCTGCGGGACTTGGGCAACACCCTGATCGTGGTGGAACATGACGAGGACACCATGCGGGCGGCAGATTATGTGGTAGACATTGGTCCCGGTGCCGGTATCCATGGCGGCGAGCTGGTGGCAGCGGGCACGGTAGACGATATTATTGCCTGCGAGCGCTCCATCACCGGCCAATACCTGAGCGGCAAGCGCAAGATCCCGGTACCAGCCAAGCGGCGGCCGGGCAACGGCAAAAAACTGACGATCTACGGTGCGGCACAAAACAACTTGAAGGGTATTGATGTGGAGATCCCGCTGGCTACTTTTACGGCCGTGACCGGCGTGTCCGGCTCCGGCAAATCCAGTCTGGTAAACGAGATCCTTTATAAGCACCTGGCCAATATGCTCAACGGCGCCAAAAAGCGCCCGGGCAAGTTTGACCGTATGACCGGCGTGGACAATCTGGACAAGGTCATCAACATTGACCAGTCACCCATTGGCCGCACCCCTCGGTCCAACCCGGCTACTTATACCGGTGTGTTTAACGACATTCGCGACCTGTTTGCTTCCACCCCGGATGCCAAAATGCGGGGCTACAAGGCCAATCGCTTTTCTTTTAATGTTAAGGGCGGTCGGTGCGAGGCCTGCCAGGGCGACGGTATTGTGAAGATTGAGATGCACTTTTTGGCCGATGTGTATGTACCCTGTGATGTGTGCGGCGGTCATCGGTACAACCGAGAGACCCTGGAAGTGAAGTTCAAGGGCAAGAATATTTATGAAGTGCTGGAGATGACCGTGGACGAGGGCGTGGCGTTCTTTGCCCAGCAGCCCAAGATCTTGCGCAAGCTGCAAACCCTGTCCGATGTGGGTTTGGGGTATGTAAAGATCGGCCAGCCGGCGACTACTCTGTCCGGCGGCGAGGCGCAGCGCGTGAAGCTGGCCACCGAACTGATGAAGCGCCCCACCGGCAAGACGATTTATATTTTAGACGAGCCCACCACCGGGCTGCATACGGCAGATGTGCACCGGCTGGTGAATGTGCTGGAGCGGCTGGTGGCCAACGGCAACACCGTGGTGGTGATCGAGCACAACCTGGATGTGATCAAAACTGCGGACTATATTATTGACCTTGGCCCGGAGGGCGGTGTCGGCGGCGGCACGCTGGTGGCCTGCGGCACCCCGGAGGAGATCGCTGCTTGCCCGGCGTCTTACACCGGCCAGTACCTGAAGTCTGTGTTAGATAACGATTAAAATAAAAAACCGGCTTGATTGTTGCGTACAGTCAAGTCGGCTTTTTCTGTTCTATTTTTCGGCGGCGTAGAAAGTCATGACACCGAATTTTTCCCGCTGGGGAGCATAGTCAATAGGCGTTAGCCCGCCACCGGACAGGGCGGCGGTAATGAGTTTTTTGGACAGGTCCGGCACATCGGGGCGGGAGAGCGCTTCTTCGCAATCCATCCACACCACCCGGTCGTTTTCGTCCCCATCGCTGCGGGGCATGCCGCCGGTGTACGCTGCTAAAAAGGCGGCGTACCAGTCCTGCTCGCTAAAGCGCACCGCCAGCAGCTTCACCGGCTTGGCGATAATGCCGGTCTCTTCCATCAGTTCCCGGCACATGGCCTGCTCCGGGCTTTCGCCGTTTTTCAGATACCCGCCGGGGGTGATAAACAGCCCCTTACCGGCGCCGTACGTGTGGCGAGCCAGCAGTACCTTGCCCTCGCGCAGCACCACAGCGCAAACACTTTTTTGCCAATTTGTATTTTTTTCTTCCATATTTGGCTCCTGAATGCTATACTATAATATAGTTATTATACGGCAATGAGGCGAATTGTCAATGTTTTCCGCCGATTCCACGGTGCGTGGAGTGTTTCCACCGCCCGTGCCTTGCCTTTCTGCGGCGGCTCTGTTAGGCTGAAATGGCTGAAAGGAGCGCTGTGTTATGCTACATTTACGAAAGAAAGACAAAAAACAAGACGAACAGGTGATTTTTATTCAGGTTGCGTTTTTCGCCGTCGGCGCGGTACTGCTGCTGTGGTATTTGGCGCCTTGGGTGCTCAATCATATTCTCAATGCCGGTAATGTGCTGGGCATTGCTTTTGCCGTGATGCTGCTGCTCTGCGGTGTGTTTGTGCAGCCGGTGACCCATTTGCTGGCGCCGGGCAATCACGCCCCGGGTGCGGTGGTGCTCAAGGCGGCAGTGGCATTGGTGTGCGCCGTGGCGGTGCTCACCAGCGGCTATATGCTCACCGGGCTGATCCAAACCGGCCACCGGGACGAGACTGTACTGGTGCTGGGCTGCTCGGTGAAGGGGGAGCGCCCCTCCCGTATGCTGCGCCAGCGGATCGAGGCGGCCACCGAGTATTTGGAGAAGAACCCGGACAGCAAGGCTGTGCTCAGCGGCGGCCAAGGCCCGGATGAGAAGATCAGCGAGGCGGAGTGTATGCGCCGGGAGCTGGTGCGCCGGGGGATCGCCGCCGATCGGTTGTATCTGGAGGATCGCTCCACTTCGACAGAGGAGAATGTGGCCTTTTCGGCCAAAATCATAGAACAAAACGGACTGAACCGCCATGTGACGGTGGTGACTTCGGATTTCCATTGCCGCCGGGGCATGTTGCTGTGTCGGCGGGCGGGTCTGACCGCCAGTTCCACACCGGCGGCCACCGATGTGTACCTGCTGGGCACCTACTGGATGCGGGAGATGTTGGCGGTGGTCAAGACCGTTTTGCACATTTAACACAAAGAAGGGATTTTTGTTGAAGGGACTTGCCATTTGCGATTTGCAGCCGGATGGGTATCGGGGCGTTTGCCGCTCCAACCAGTTGGCAGATTATATGACGGACGCCAAGATTGGCGGCCGGGTCACGGATTTTTTGGAGAATTTTGTGGATGATGAAAGCCAGGAGATCCGGTGTACTGTGGCGGCAGCCTGCGCTGCCCGGCAGATGGTGGATCTGCTTGGTAGCCGAGGCGCGGATTGCGAGTTGATCACCTTTAACGATGAGCACGAGAGTGCGGGACTTTTGGGCGGCGCACTTTTGGGCTACGATGTGTGCGCCCAGGATCTGAGTGTATCACCCTTGGCAGACGGCCTAATCCGGGTGGGCGTTACCGAGTATGAGGAGGCGTTGTTTCCGGAATTCTTTGAAGAATTGAACGGCCAGGTGCTGCGGGAGTACGCCGAGGATCTGAACGACAATTTTCTTTTTGCTACGGAAAAAACCGCGCAGGAGGTGTGCGCCTTTATGAATTATCTGTCTGCCACCTATGATAATGATTTTTATTGTTTGAGTGATTATGCCGTGTTTGCCGTTTTTGACGGCCGGGACCCGGCGTGATAAAAACACAATATTAGAATGTAAAAACGGCTCCCCTTGTTTTTTCAAGGGGAGCTGTCGCGTTTGTGCGACAGAGGGGACGGGCACCGGTTAGGTGCTGTCGCATTTGTGGGACTGAGGGGATAAAACGATTGGCGCAACACCCATATTATACGGCAACCCGATCACCCGCCACACAAAAATCCTGCTTTGCCTGATATTTTTGCACCCAGCGGTCCATACTATTCATAAGCGTATTGTACATATCATAGAAAGGCGGACGCATGTGCAATACGGTAAAGTAGAAATCTGCGGGATCAACACCTCGGAGTTGAAAGTGCTGGGAGAGAAAGAAAAAATGGACCTGCTGCGCAAGGCCCAGGCCGGGGACAAGCAGGCTCGGGACGCCCTGATCTGCGGCAATTTGCGGCTGGTGCTGTCGGTGATCCAGCGGTTCTCCGGACGCGGCGAGAGTATGGACGATCTGTTCCAGGTGGGGGTCATTGGACTGATCAAAGCCATTGACCATTTTAATACGGAGTTGAATGTAAAGTTCTCCACTTACGCCGTGCCCATGTGCGTAGGGGAGGTACGCCGCTTTTTGCGAGACGATAACCCGGTGCGGGTCAGCCGCTCTATGCGGGATACCGCCTATAAAGCCATGCAGGTGAAGGAGCAGCTGATGGCCGCCAACGGCCGGGAACCGACGGTGGACGAGATCGCCGCCAAGCTGGGTATGAAGACCACCGATGTGGTACTGGCGCTGGAGGCCATTGTGGACCCGGTGTCCCTATACGAGCCGGTGTATTCTGACGGAGGCGACACCATTTATGTGATGGACCAGGTGGGCGACGCCAATACGGACGCGGACTGGGTGGATGAAATGATGATTAAGGATCAGATCAGGCAGCTGGACGATCGGGAGCGCAATATTCTCTATAAGCGTTTTATGGAGGGCAAAACCCAAATGGAGGTGGCGTCTGAGATCGGCATCAGCCAGGCACAGGTCAGCCGACTGGAAAAAACCGCCCTGCGCCGCATTAAGGGCAAATAGATAAAACAAAAGCCACAGTAACAACTACCCCTTGTTACCGTGGCTTAGTTTTTGTCGTTCTTGCGGCCTAAGATGTAGTCCACACTCACCCCGTAGAAGTTCGCCAGTGCAATGAGCACCTCCGGCGGCACGGTGCGCTGCCCGCTTTCGTAATAGGCGTATGTGCGTTGGGGCAGGTGCAGCGCCCGGCCCATCTCGCTTTGGGTCAGGTCCGCGTCCTCCCGCAGGTCCCGGATTCTTTGAAATTTCATATCATCACCGGAACCATTATATCTTAGAACAATCTGTTCTATATTGGATTAGAACAATTTGTTCTAATCGCACGCTTTCCCTTTATTTTGTTTTATACTGACAGTATCTGTAAAGATTTATATTAAAAGAAGGGAGAATTCTTGAATGAACACAGAAGAAAAATCTACAACCAAGCGAACGAGAACCAAAGTGCTGGCGTGCCTGTTGGCCGTGCTGCTGATGGTGGGTATTGCCTTTTTGGTAGCGACTTTGGTACATAAAAACAGCGCCCAGCCGGTGAGCAACATTAAGAATGGCCTGTCTGCCTATGAGTTGGCTGTGGCTAACGGCTATGACGGCAGCGTGGACGAATGGCTCACATCCTTAAAGGGCAAGTCCGCCTATGATATTGCGGTAGAGAATGGCTATAAGGGCACGGAAAAAGAATGGGTGAAGTCCGTCGAGGCCAACGGCAAGCAGAAGCAGGCCGGTATTTCTACCGCCAAGTTTAACGACAGCGGCGACCTGATGATCACCCTGACGGACGGTACCCGTATCAATGTAGGTCAGGTGGCCGGTTCTGACGGTAAGGACGGCACCAACGGCAAAGACGGTAAAAACGGCACAAATGGTACAAATGGCAAGGACGGCAAAGACGGCGTGAACGGTGTGGACGGCAAGAACGGCACCGATGGTAAAAACGGTGCAAATGGTAAAGACGGTACCAACGGCGCAGACGGTAAAAACGGTGTGGACGGTCAGGATGGTGCCGATGGCGTAGATGGTAAAGACGGCGTAAGCATTCAGTCCGCCCGAATCAACGAGCAGGGCCAGCTGGTGCTTTCTTATTCCGATGGCTCCAGCGTCAATTTGGACAAAGTGGTCGGCACCAATGGTAAGGATGGCGTTGGCGTGTCCACTGCGGTAATCGATGACAGCGGCGCTCTGGTGTTGACTTATACCAACGGTACGGTTGCCGATTTAGGTAATGTGGTTGGTGCTGACGGTAAAGACGGTGCCCAAGGCGAAAAAGGCGATAAAGGTGACACCGGCGCGCAAGGTGAAAAGGGCGACAAAGGTGATACCGGTGCCGCAGGCAAAGACGGTAAAAATGGTGAAAACGGTAAAGACGGCAAAGATGGCACCAATGGTGTGGACGGCAAAGACGGCCGGGACGGCATTGGTGTTTCCAAATCTGAACTGAACAGCCGCGGCGAACTGTTGCTGACTTATACAGATGGCCGCGTGCAAAATGTAGGTATCGTCACCGGTGCCCAAGGTGAAAAGGGTGACAAAGGCGATACAGGTGCCCAGGGCGAAAAGGGTGAAAAAGGTGATAAAGGTGACAAAGGCGATACTGGCGCTCAGGGCGAAAAGGGCGAAAAGGGTGACAAAGGTGATAAAGGAGATACCGGCGCCGCAGGTAAAGACGGTATAAACGGTACTGACGGTAAAGACGGCGTCAATGGTGTTGACGGTCAGGACGGCGTTGGTATTCAAACCATTACGATCACGGATGATGGTAAATTGCAAATTTCACTTACCAATGGTACTACACTGGATTTAGGCACCATCAAGGGCGAAAAAGGTGATAAAGGAGATACCGGCGCCGCAGGTAAAGACGGCGTAAACGGTGTTGACGGTAAAGACGGTGCTCAAGGTGAAAAAGGTGAAAAGGGAGACAAAGGCGACACTGGAGCTACCGGCGCTCAAGGCGAAAAAGGCGATAAAGGCGACAAGGGTGATACCGGTGCAGCCGGTAAAGACGGCGTAAACGGTATTGATGGTAAAGACGGTACAAACGGTACGGACGGAAAGGACGGTACCGGTATTTCTGCTGTGGAGATCAATACCGCCGGTGAACTGGTGCTGTCTTTTTCTGACGGTCAGGTGCTGAACCTGGGCAGCGTTAAGGGCGAAAAGGGAGACAAAGGTGACACCGGTGCCCAGGGTGAAAAAGGTGACAAGGGCGACACTGGTGTCGCCGGCAAAGACGGCGCTCGAGGTGAAAAGGGCGAAAAAGGAGACAAGGGCGATACCGGCGCCGCCGGCAAAGACGGCGCTCAAGGCGAAAAGGGTGAAAAAGGCGACAAGGGCGACACCGGCGCCGCAGGTAAAGACGGCGCTCAAGGTGAAAAAGGCGATAAAGGCGACAAGGGTGATACCGGTGCCGCCGGTAAAGACGGCGTGAACGGTGTTGATGGCAAGGATGGCGCCAACGGCACCGACGGCAAGAATGGTACTGACGGTGTAGGTATTTCCTCTGTTCGGATCACGGATCAGGGGGCGCTGACGGTGACTCTCACCAACGGCACTGTGCTGAACCTGGGCAATATTCGTGGTGCGGACGGCATTGGTATTACCGCTTGCCGGGTGACCGCGGACGGCGAACTGGAACTGACTTATACCGATGGCCGCACGGAGAATGTGGGCCGTGTGACCGGTACAGACGGTACCGGTATTCAGTCTGTGACCCTGTCTGCAGACGGCGAACTGCTGGTGACCCTGACGGATAATACCGTGACCAACCTGGGCAATATTAAAGGCGCCCAGGGCGAAAAGGGCGAAAAGGGCGAAAAAGGTGATAAGGGTGACAAGGGTGATAAAGGTGATCCCGGCCGCGGCATTGCCAAGACGGAGCTGGTCAATGGTGAGCTGATTATTACTTATACAGATGGTACGAGTGACAATTTAGGCAAAATCACTTCTGATGAAGATAATGCTGATGATTATTTAATTTATACAGATGTTGATGAAAACACAATGACCGTGAAAATTAATCCGGATTATCAAAACATAATCGAAAATGTAGTAATTCCGTCAACGCATAACGGCAAATCCGTCACCGCAATCGCGTCTGCCGGTTTTAAAGATTGCGTGAAATTAAAAAGTATAGAAATTGCAAATGGCGTAACAGGGATATATGATAGGGCTTTTGTTGGGTGTACTTCGTTGAAATCCATAACAATCCCCTCAAGCGTAAAATATATAGGTAGATACGCTTTTGACAAGTCATTAGATGAGCTGTATTTCGAAGACAACGCCATTTGGCAGCTCTATTATGGGACAGTTCCGGTTTACGATGCAGCTGGCGGGGGTTATCTTTATCAATCAAGTAACAAAATCAAAGTAACGGCAAATATAAAAGCGGGCACAAATGAAAGGAACATATACTTCAAAGAGAAACAACAATACGGATATGGCAGTACGAATTGTTATTATATAGACAGTTACAACAGCTATGACTGGAGCAAACAATAATCTTGACAAAGTTATAAACATTGTGCAAAGTGTAAATAGAATGTTTGTTGATAGTAATACCCTGGTGCTTTCAATGCGCATTCACAATATGAAAATGTAAGAGGAGTTGTAATTATGGCAGTATGGGGAATTGGAGCGTATTATTCAGGTCAGAATAATCCAGACAAGACAGCAGAGTTTTTAGCTCAAGCAGGCGCATTTGTTGGTTGGAATTACTGTAATGCACCATCGTTGCATAACATGCTCAAGTCAATCAAGGTTGGAGACATTATCTATATTAAATCGTACACGATAAAGACAAAGAGCTTAAACATTAAGGCGATTGGGATAGTAGATGATATTGCGACAAAGACAGGTACGGGCTTAGGGACCGGTATCGGTGTCAAATGGAAGAAAAATTTTACACCAATATCTGTGGTATTAAACGATGAGACTTTTAGAAATAATGTGTATAACAACACATTGTATGAAGAATTCGATTTGGATATTATCAACAGGATTATTAACGCATTGATATAGGCTAAATAGGCTGAGAATATGGGCGCCCGATTGGGCGTCAATTTCTGCGCCACGCTGCTAGGGGGCATAATCGCAAAAATGCCTAATCGACAAAGTGCGGGATGATGCTCTATAAAACTGACGAAAATGTGGACTTTATAGGTCGGTGTGTACTAAATTTACAAAAAGCATTGACAATTATATCCACTTTGTGTCATAATTGACACAAAGGAGGATTGAAAATGATTGTAGAAGATACGAAAGATCTGGTAGAAACGGACGACTATGTAATCATTGAAGCGACTTTGTCAGAGGGCGATTTATTGTTTGTGCAAATTGCCGTGGGCATTCGCAACGAAGTGGGCGACATTGTTCGTATTATTCCCATTTCCACCAACCCAATCTAACGAAACGGCCGGGCAGTTATCCGCCCGGCTATTTCTATGCCCATTTCTGCTTATTTTGGGGTGTCGGTGGGGTTCTGCGGTAGGGGTGCGTGCATATATTGTACGGGGCACTTGGGTGCCTTGCGATGGAGCTTTGCAAATTATTTGTAAAAGGGCTGCAAAAAGCATTGACTGATGTTGAAAAATATTATACAATATGCACAAAAGCAATTCTTATTAAAGAGGGATGGACTTATGAAAACTTATGCACCTGATCAAATTCGGAACATTGCGCTTGCAGGTCACGCTTCCAAGGGCAAAACCACCCTGCTGGAGGCTATGCTGCATTTGGCAGGGGCGACGGAGCGCGCCGGCAAAGTGGCTGACGGCAACACGGTGACTGACTTTGACGCCGAGGAGAAAAAGCGCCACATCAGCATGGCCAGCGCCGTGGCTTCCGTTGAATATAAGAGCAAAAAGCTGAACTTTATTGACACCCCCGGTCTGTTTGACTTTGAGCAAGGGGCCTTTGAGGGACTGCGCGCCGCAGAGACGGCGGTGATCGTGGTGTCTGCCCGCAGCGGTCTGGCTGTGGGTGCGGAAAAGGCATTTAAGAACGCCGGCTCCCGCCGTATGGCGCGGGTGCTGGTGACTACCAAAATGGACGACGATCGTGCAGATTTCTACAAGAGCTTTAACGGCATTGTGGCCAAGTTCGGCACGGCGGCCTGCCCGGTGGTCGTGCCCATCATCTCCGGCGGCAAGGTGGCTGCCTACTACAATATGATTGACGGCAAGGCCTATGTGTACGCAGACGGCAAGCGCATCGAGAGTGATGCCCAGCCGGACGACGCGCCCCGATTTGAGGCGGTACAGGCCGTGTTTACGGAAGCTGTGGCCTCTGCTGATGAAGAACTGATGGAAAAATATTTTGAGGGCGAGGAGTTGACCCCGGAGGAGAAAATCCGCGGGCTGAAAGCCGGTGTGGCGGACGGTTCCATTATCCCGGTGTTTGCCCTGAGCGGTTTGGCAGAGACGGCCTGCGATCTGTTGCTGGATTTCCTGGCAGAGGTTTGTCCTGCGCCTAAGAGCGAGTATGCGGCAGACGCTGACGGTGAGCCCATTGAGCTGACCCCGGACCCCAACGGACCCTTGGCCGCGGTCTGCTTTAAGACGGTGGCGGATCCGTTTATCGGCAAGCTGTCTTACTTTAAGGTGATCAGCGGCAAAATCACTGCCGCTACCCCTGCTTACAACGCCCGCACCGGCAAAGAGGAGCGTATGGGCAAGTTGGTAAGCGTATTCGGCGCCAAGCAGACGGACATCAGCGAACTGTCTGCCGGGGATATTGGTGCAGTGACCAAGCTGAGCGGCTTTGCCACCGGCGATACCCTTTGCAGTGCCGCGCAAGTGGTGACCCTGGACGGTGTGCATATTCCGAGTGCCACCTATGCCATGGCTGTGGAAGTGGCCAAGAAAGGCGAGGAGGAGAAAGTGGCTTCCGGTCTCAGCCGTCTGTGCGAGGAGGATCCGTCCCTGCACTTTGGCGTCAACAACGAGACCCATCAGCAAATCCTCAGCGGCCTGGGCGAGCAGCACCTGGATGTGGCGATGGCCCGGCTGAAGAGCAAATTCGGTGTGGAGGCGACTCTGGTGAAGCCGCGCGTGGCGTACCGGGAGACCATTACTATGAAGGTCTCTGCCCAAGGGCGGCACAAGAAGCAGTCCGGCGGCCACGGCCAATTTGGTGATGTGTTTATTGAATTTGAGCCTTATGATACAGAAGAACTGGTGTTCGCCGAGCGTGTGGTAGGCGGCGCCGTGCCCAAGAATTTCTTCCCGGCAGTAGAAAAGGGTCTGCGGGAGAGTATGCAAAAGGGCGTGCTGGCCGGGTATCCTATGGTGGGCGTAAAGGCCACGCTGTTTGACGGCTCTTACCACCCGGTAGACTCTAGCGAAATGAGCTTTAAGACCGCTGCGTCCCTGGCCTATAAAGAGGGCATTCCCAAGGCGATGCCGGTGCTGCTGGAGCCGATCCTGACAGTGACCGCAACGGTGAACGATGAGGCTATGGGCGATGTGATCGGTGATATTAACAAGCGCCGCGGGCGCGTGCTGGGTATGACCCCTTCCGGGGACGGCAGCCAGGAAATCATGGCGGAGGTGCCGGAGTCGGAGATGTCTACCTTCTCTACCGCCATGCGCCAAATGACCCAGGGCCGTGGTTCCTTTACCACCGCCTTTGCCCGCTATGATCGGTGCCCGGAGCACATTGCACAAAAGATCAAGGCGGAGGCCAGTCAGTTATAATACATATTATATGTGGGCAGCCCTCGGTAAGCCGGGGGCTGTTTTGTATGATTTTCGGCTCCGATGGCATACTGAAAAGGGGCGGCTTGTCTATGATTTGACAAAGCGGCCGTTTGGTGCTATAAATGAGATGTGCCCGGTTTAGGGCAATCGTTTCTATTGGAGGGATCACGATGCGCGAATTGTTTGAGAAATTCCGTTCTTATTCCATTGTCAGTATCATTGTTTCCGCGTTGTGCGGCCTAGCACTGCTGATTTTTCCGGAAGCCAGTATTCGCTATATCAGCCTGGCCTTTGGCGGCGCTTTGTTGATTATGGGCGCTGTTGGGGTGGTGCAGTATTTTCGCAAGACTGCCGGCCCGGTGGCGCTGTCTGCGGGACTGATTTCCATGGTGTGCGGCGTGATCGTCTGCGCCAAGTACCAGAGTATTCTCACATTGGTAGAATTCCTGTTCGGTGCATCTATCTTTTGCGGCGGGATCATTGGTCTGGTGATCGCCCTGCGGCGGGAAATGCGGCTGCTGCCCGGCTGGGGCGTCAATTTGGCGCTGACGGTGGTTTCCGTCATTTTAGGGATCGTGTGTATGGTCAATCCCTTTCATACCGCCCTGGCGCTGGCCAGAATGCTGGGCGTGGCACTGCTGTTGTATGCAGTGATGGAAGCCGTGGGCTATGCACAGCTACGCAAGGTGGGCCGCGCTGTGGAGGACGCAGTTAATCGTACGGCGCCGATCATTGACGAAAACGCCCGCGTATTGGATGATCAGGACGAAAGTGTAAAATAATCGATAAATGCATACGATTTTCTGCTTTCCTGCTTGACAAGGATTTTGTTTTATAGTATATTTATAGACGAGAAGAGGGTGAAGCAGAAAGGACTTCATTATGAGCAAAAAAATGACTGCATTCGGCAGCAAGTTCATTCAAACCTCCAAAGCTATTTCCAAAAAGCGCCAGAAGCTGGCTGAGGCCGTAGGCTTGGAGGCCGCACCCGCTGTGGCTGTAACGGGCGAAAAAAAGGAAAAAGTATCCAGATGTATGGTTGAGATCCTGCTGTGCCTGGATCAAACCAAGACCCCGCAGGCCGTGCGCGATGTGAGCTTTGATACGGAGTACTCCAAGGGTATGATTAGTCGTTGCGTAGAGAATCTGCGTCAGCAGGGCTATGTGACCGTTGAGCGTAATGTGCAGGATCGTCGCGCTGTTTGTATCGCCCTTACCGAGAAAGCAAAGCCTGTGATCGCTGATTTCCATGCCAAAGAGAAAGAAATGATCGAGACCCTGTATGCCGGCTTGAACGATGCGGATATTCAGGATTTGGATCGGATTCTGGAAATTGTGCAGGCAAACATTGCCGATATGTAATCTATCATAAACTTGAACCGTCCTGTTTCGGCAGGGCGGTTTTTTCTGTCTGTTTTGAACCGTCATTGCAGGTGGTGTACCCGGTTGATGAGCAAAAGTGGTGCACTGCCTATTTTTTGCGCCATTTTTTAGAAATCTATTGACATGCTCTATCCGGTTGAGTATAATGATATATGAACAGATGAAAATATGAAATACTGTTCAAAGCAACAAAACAAACATTTTGCATAGGAGAATGGTTATGAAAAAGACTTATAATGTGGCCGTGGATTGTGCCAATTGTGCTGCCAAGATGGAAGACGCTGTGAAAAAGACCCCCGGTGTACAGAACGCTGTCCTGAGCTTTATGACCCTAAAGCTGAAAGTGGAATTTGAAGCAGGCGCGGATGTGGATGCAGTGATGGCAGCCGCCCGAAAAAATTGCAAGCGGGTGGAGAGCGATTGCGAGATCTTTCTGTAAACCTGCATTTGGGAGGGAAAGGTATGAGCAAGAAACAAAAGAAAGTGCTGGTGCGCATGATTGTTGCGCTGGTGCTGCTGGCAGGGGTAATCCTGCTGGATAAGCTGGCCCTGCTGCCACAGTGGGCTATGATCGTTCTGTATTTGGTGCCGTATTTTGTGATCGGCTATGATATTCTCTGGAAAGCGCTTAAGGGGATCAAAAACCGCCAGGCGTTTGATGAGAATTTCTTAATGGCGGTGGCCACCGTTGGCGCCCTTTGCTTACAAGACTTCAAAGAGGGCGTGGCCGTTATGTTGTTTTACCAGATCGGCGAGCTGTTTCAGAGTGTGGCGGTGGGCAAGAGCCGTAAGAACATTGCCGCCCTGATGGATATTCGTCCGGACTATGCCAATGTGATGGTGGACGGCAAGCTGGAACAGGTGGACCCGGACGATGTGCAAGTGGGCACAGAGATCGTGGTGGATCCCGGCGAAAAAGTGCCCATTGACGGTGTGATCGTAGAAGGTAACACAACCCTGAACACTGGTGCACTCACCGGCGAGAGCGTGCCTCGGGATGCCAAGACAGGCGATGATGTGATTAGTGGCTGCATCAATATGAGCGGGCGCATTACGGTGCGCACCACCAAGGTATTCGGTGAGTCCACCGTGTCTAAAATCTTGGATTTGGTGGAGAATTCTGCCATGAAAAAGTCCAAGTCCGAGAACTTTATCACCAAGTTCGCCCGGTACTATACCCCCGCCGTGTGTTACAGCGCATTGGCGCTGGCAGTGCTGCCGCCGTTGATCCGCCTGTTGGCAGGTCATCCGGCCATGTGGGCCGAGTGGATCACAAGAGCACTGACCTTCCTGGTCATCAGTTGCCCCTGCGCGCTGGTGATCTCTATTCCGCTGAGCTTCTTCGGCGGTATCGGCTGCGCTTCTAAAAACGGCATTTTGGTGAAAGGCTCCAACTACTTGGAAGCTTTGGCAGACACCAAATATATTGTATGTGACAAAACCGGTACCCTGACCAAAGGGGTGTTCCAGGTGACCGGTGTGTACCCGGCGCCGGGGGTGGATAAAAAGCTGCTGCTGGGTCTGGCGGCCTATGCGGAGAGTGGATCGCATCACCCCATCAGTCAAAGCTTGAAAGATGCTTACGGTCAGCCTCTGCAAGGGGAGCGGGTCAGCGCCATTCAGGAGATCGCCGGTCACGGCGTGCAGGCGTTGGTGGACGGCCATCCGGTAGCTGTCGGTAACGCCAAGCTGATGAAAAAGATCGGCGCTGCCCTGCCCGGTGAACGTACAGACGGCACAACCGTGTATGTAGCGGCAGATGGCAAGTATATCGGCTGCATTGTCATTTCTGATGTGGTGAAGCCCACCGCCAAGGCAGCGATGGCTGCGCTCAAGGAGAATGGCGTAAAAATGACCGTTATGCTCACCGGCGACGCCAAGGCAGCGGCAGATCGGGTGGCTGCGGAGATCGGTATGGATCGAGTGGAAAGCGAGCTGCTGCCCGGTGATAAGGTGGCGCAGGTGGAAAAGTTGCTGGCAGAGAAAGGCCCCAAGGAGAACCTGGCCTTTGTAGGTGACGGGATTAACGACGCGCCGGTGCTGTCCCGCGCTGATGTGGGGATCGCTATGGGCGCCCTCGGCTCGGACGCTGCCATTGAAGCGGCAGATGTGGTGCTGATGGATGATGATCCGTCTAAGATTGCGCTGGCCATGAAGATCTCGCGCCACACCTTGCAGATTGTATGGCAAAATATTGTGTTCGCCCTGGCGGTGAAGGCTGTTTGCCTGGTGCTGGGCGCTCTGGGTATTGCCGGTATGTGGCTGGCGATTTTTGCCGATGTGGGTGTGATGGTGCTGGCAGTACTCAACGCTACCCGCGCGCTGAAAATCAAATGATAATTGAAAAACAGCGGTTGCAGGTATAAACTTGCAACCGCTGTTTTGTTTTTATGTTATGCTTCTTTTGCTCTCTCTTCTTCGTTGCCGTAGTGTAGCCAGTGACCTTTCCAGGTGTACAGTGCCATCAGCACTAAGCCGATTATCCAGGAGATGGGGTAGAGGATAAACACACCGTCGATGTTGTCATAATGGGGCACTGCCAGCTGGATCCAAATGATGCGGAAGATGCACATGGAAAACAGCAGAATGAGCATGGGCGGTATGCTTTTGCCGGTGCCACGCACAGTGCCTGCCAGCACATTCAGCGCACCCAGCAGCACATAGTAGGGGCAAAAGTATTTCATCGCCAGCACACCGTAATGAATGGCGGCGCTGTCTGATGTGAACAGCCGCATCACCGGGTGGGAGAACGCCAGCAGCAGCGCGCCGGTCAGTATGGTATAAACGGTGCTCATCAGCAGGGCGGTCCACATTCCGCTTTTGACCCGCTTTAGATTTCCTGCACCGTAGTTTTGGCCCACAAAGGTGGTCACTGCCATGCTGATACTCAGCACCGGCAATATGTTAAAGCCGTCCACCTTTAAGTAGGCAGTGAACCCGGCCATGGCCATAGCGCCGTAGTGGTTAACACTGGTTTGCACCAGCACATTGGAGAAGCTGATGACCATATTTTGTATGCCGGTGGGCAGCCCTACGCGGACAATGCGCCTGGCCATATCGCCGTCCAGGCACAGGCTTTTCACGCGGATTCTATAATCGGACTTTACCCGCAGCAGGTAGTTTACTGCCAGCAGGCAGGAGATCAGTTGGCTCACATCGGTGGCCACAGCAGCGCCGGCTACGCCCATTTTGCACCCCTCAATAAGCACCAAGTCCAGTACAATGTTGGTCACGGAGGCGGCGCCCAGGTACAGCAGCGGGCGGCGGGAATTGCCGGCAGCGTTGAGAATACCGGTGGCCATATTGTACACCACATTAAAGAGAAAACCGCCGGCGTAAATGCGCAGGTACAGCACCGAGTCGTTCAGTACAGCGGTTGGGGTGTCCATGGCCACCAGCAGCACCCGGCTTAGGGCGATGCCGGCCCCGGTGAGCATTACGCCTAACAATAAGGCGATGGTGGCTGCCGTGTGGACTGCCCGGTGCACCCGCTTGGTGTCGCCTGCACCTAAGAACTGGGAGATCACCACGCCGGCGCCCACGGACGCCCCTTGGGCAAAGGCGATCAGCAGGTTAATGAGTGCGTTGCTGGAGCCAACGGCGGCCAGCGCATTGCTGCCTACGTAGTTGCCTACAATAATGGAGTCCACTGCATTGTACATCTGTTGCAGCAGATTGCCCAGAATCAACGGTACGGCAAACACCAATAGCTGTTTCCAAATTTTACCCTCGGTCATCAACATGGTGGCGCTGTTTTGTTTTTGATCCGATTTTACTTTTATATCTTTCATAGTTGCCTCACTTCATCCGGCACTATTATACACCCGCATTTCTCATAGGTAAACCCTGGGGCAGGGGATAAAAACAGAGAGAGTGAAAAATTCGCTCTCTCTTTTCTTTATTATTTGTGCAGTTTTTCAGCTTGCTTGCTGCTTTTGTTTGCGCTTTTTACCAGCGCCTTTGCCAGGGAATAGGGCACCAGCCCGCCGCTTTGGCACACTACGCTGTCCAGGGTGCCGTCCTGTATACCCTCCAGCAGCATCATTACCTCCGGGTCGTTGTGGGACTTGCCGGGGAACAGCAGGTATGCCAGTTGTCGCACCAGTGCCAGCACCCGGCGGGCAGCGCCGGAATATGCCGCCAACTGGGCAAGGGAGTTGGCAGTGGTATACTCGCCCGGCGGGGTGGCTGCGTCTTCCGGGAACTCTGCGCCGTACAGGGCACAAAAGGTCTTGTGGTCCACAGTGCGCAGTTTGGCAGATAAATCAAAGTATGGTGCCAGCGATAGGCGTTGATCGGGCAGGGTGTAGTCGCTCTCCACCGTGACCGGTAAGGTCAGGCGAATGGCGTCACCGGCAGCCGCCAGGCACAGGGTGTAATCCCCGCCGGGCATACAAAATGCCTTTTGCACCGGGTCATAGACCGAAAAACTCCGCTCATTTAGGTGCAGAGTAACGGTTCGGCTTTCGCCGGGTTGCAGCCGCACCTTGCAAAAGGCACGCAGCTCCTTCTCCGGGCGCAGGGCGTTGCAGGTCGGGTTCTGTACATACAGCTGCACCACCTCCGCACCGGCGCAGGTGCCGGTGTTGGTGACGGTGCAGGTCACCGCCAGATCGCCGCCCCGGTACACGCTGCTGCTGATTTTAGGATCGTTATATGCAAAGGTGGTGTAAGACAGCCCATGGCCAAAGGCAAAGCGCACCGGCACGTGGAATTTGTCATAGTACCGATAGCCTACATACAGGCTCTCTCGGTAGGACACCCGGTCGCTGCCGGTGGCGAATTGGCCGTGGCAGGGCGTGTCTTCCACGGTGTAGGGGAAGCTCTCGGCCAGCTTGCCGCAGGGGCAGCATTGCCCGGTGAGCAGATGGGCGCAGGCCTCTGCGGCGCCCTCACCTGCCAAATACAAGTGGAGAATGGCACGCACCCGGGGCGCAAAGGCCATATCATAGGGTGCGCCGCTAAAGGACACAAAGACGATGTTTGGATTGATCGCGGCGATCTTTTTTACTAATGCCAGCTGGTTCTTGGGCATTTGCAGGGTCTTGCGATCGTAGCCCTCGCCCTCAAAGTGTTCGGTTAGCCCGCCAAAGAACAGAACCGTTTGGTGCTGCTGCGCCAGATCCAGTGCCGCCTGTTCCAGTGCCGGATTCGGCTGTGCGGCGTTTGCTGTATAGCCGGGGGCAAAGTGCACCTCCAGCCCGGCGGCTTCCATGGCCTCCACCGCTGTTTGCAGCGGCCGGGTGTGAATATGGCTGCTGCCGCCGCCTTGTATGCGCATTTCCTTTGCAAGGGTGCCGATCACCGCCACGGACTGCCTGATTTTCAGGGGCAGAATGCCGTCATTTTGCAGCAGTACAGCGCTTTCCTCTGCGCACTGTACCGACAGGCTGTGATGGTGGGCGATGTCATAGGGCTTTTGCCGTTTGCGGTGCTCCACCGCATAGGTGTCTGCCAGCTTTGCTACCCGGTGAGCGGCGGTTTCAATGGCTGCCGGGTCGATCTTGCCCGCTGCCATGTCCCGGCGCAGCAGTTTTTTGTGTATGCCCCGACTGTCCGGCATTTCCAGATCCATGCCCGCTTGCAGAGCGCGGGTCAGGTTTGTGCAGGCGCCCCAGTCGGAGATGACGGCGCCGTCAAAGCCCCATTCCCGGCGGAGAATATCCGTCAGCAGCGACCGATTTTCGCAGGCGTAAGTACCGTTTAGTTTGTTGTAGGCCGCCATGACGGAGGCGGGCTTGGCAGTCTTGATTACCGTTTCAAAGGCGGAGAGATAAATCTCCCGCAGGGCGCGGGGGTCTATGCGGCTGTCTGCCGTTTGGCGATGGGTCTCCTGGCTGTTGGCGGCAAAGTGCTTTAGACAGGCGGCCACGCCGGTGTGCTGCAACGCCTGTACATAGCTGCTGCCCAACTGCCCTGCCAAGTACGGATCCTCGCTATAATACTCAAAATTGCGGCCGCACAGGGGCGAGCGCTTGATGTTGATCCCCGGCCCCAGCAGTACGGACACCTGTGCGTTAAAGGCCTCCTTGCCGATAGCTTCTCCAATGGCGGCTGTGATTCTCGGATCCCAGCTGCACGCAGCAGCCGCTGCGGTGGGAAAGCAGGTGCTCACTTCGCTTTTGTTATTTTGCAGCACCCCCTCCGCCTGCTTGCGCAGCCCGTGAGGGCCGTCGGACAGGTGAATGGACGGCACCTTGCCGCCACAGTTCCGCGTGTGCCAGGTGCCCTTGCCGGTCACCAGTTCAATGCAGTTTTCTAAAGAAAGTTTCATTGCTTTCCCTCCTTTATTCATGGGCACTATACCATATTTTTGCCGCATAAAATATAAAAATAGCGTTGTAAATAGAATAAAAACGCGATATAATCCAAATAGGAGGGAATGTATATGTCTTATCAAGTGGAAGTGCTGCCGGTAACGGCACACCCGTTATATGACATCCGAGAGAGCGGCAAGACCCACACCCCCTTTGCCCTGGAGCGGGCACTGTGTACCGCTATTGAGTTGGGGGACGAGGCGGCTATGGACCGGGCCATTGCGGATTATATGGCGCACGGCTTTGTAGTGGGCACTATGTCCGGCGATCGGCTGCGCCAGGTGAAATACTGGGCGGTGGCTACCGTGGCCATTGCGATTCATTATGCCATTTTAGGCGGGCTGGATGAAACGGACGCTTACCATCTCAGCGACGCGTATCTCCGCGAGGTGGATCGGCTGGACACTATGGACGCCTGTATTGACTGCCTGCGCCGCCGGGCAACGGAACTGGTGCGGGCTGTGGCGTCTGCCAAATCCGGTACCCTGCTGTCGTCCCCGGTGCGCCGCTGTGTGCATTATATTCATATTCATTTGCACGAAAAAATGCCCCTGTCTATGCTGGCGTCTGAAGCGGGGTTGTCTAAGGATTATTTGGGCGTGCGATTTAAGCGGGAGGTGGGTGTGTCCGTGCACGCTTACATTTTGCAGCAGCGGTTGCAGGCGTCGCTGCCCATGCTCCTGGACGGCACCGGCTGTCGCCGCATTGCCTATGATCTGGGCTTCGCGGACGAGAGCCATTATATCGCCGCTTTTCGCAAGCAGTACGGCTGTACCCCGGCGCAGTACCGGCGAATTCACGCGGACTGATTTTATTGGCCAAACAGTAGGGACCGGGCTTTATTTCCAAACTGTACAGCACATTTATTGCCTGATGGGCGACAGTGTCGTATAATAAAAGAGCAGATTGTCGGCGGCTCGACGGTCTGCTGTTTTTTTTGCCCATTATCCCGGCGATTTGCGGATTTTGCATTGAAAAGTGCCGCCGTTTCCGTTATACTGTTATTAACCGCAGTTTGCCCTTCGGCCTGCGGCGGGGATTCTAAACATAAGGAGTAACAGTATGAACAAAGATATACCCATCTGGCAAGATATAGACACATTCAGTGTCAACACCGAGCGACGCAGTGCCGCCGGCTTTCCAAGGGATGTCCGCACCGGGGAAGAAAAGCGCCGGCTGCTGAATGGCATTTGGAAGTTTAAATTCCTGCCCGGCAGCGATCAGACGATAGAGGGCTATCAGAACCCGGAATTCGACCCCTTTAGCTTTGACGATTTAGAGGTGCCCTCCGAGTGGCAGATCAAGGGCTATGGCACCCCCATTTATACCAATATCAATTACCCCACGCCTATCTCAAAGATTAACATTCCTCATATTGACGACAAGAAGAACCCGCAGGGTCTGTATATTCGGGATTTTGATTTGACTGAAGAAGAGCTGGCGGATAATGTGTTCGTGCACTTCGGTGGGATTAACTCCTGTGGCGAGGTGTATATGAACGGCACCTTTGTGGGCTATTCCCAAGATACTTTTGACGAGACGGAGTACGATGTAACCCGCTTTGTGCACCCGGGCAAGAACCGCTTGGCGGTGACCGTGCATCAGTTTTGCGATGGCAGCTACCTGGAGGATCAGGATATGTGGCGGCTGTCCGGCATCTTCCGGGATGTGAACCTGGTGTTCAAGCCCAAGACCTATATTCAGGATACTTATTTTTACAGCGAATTTGCAGAGGACTACAAGACGGCTCACTTCCGTATGCAGGTAGCTGTGGAGTGCCGGGGGACGGACTGCACAGACGCCGCTTACCGGGTGCGTATTTTAGATGCAGACGGCAAAGCCGTAGGCCAAATGGAGGCTCGCTGCCCGGTGCTGGAGGATGGCTGCCGGGTTACGGTAGATACGGACTGCACCGTGGAGACGCCCCATCTGTGGAGCCACGAGGATCCGTACCTATACACGGTAGAGACCACATTGCTGGTGGCCGGGGAGCCGGTGGACCTGCGCACCCATAAGTACGGCTTTAGAGAGGTGAAGATCGTCGGTTATAATCCGGACACCAAGCGTGGACCGTTCATTCTCCTGAACGGCGTGCCGCTGAAGATCTGCGGCGTGAATCGCCATGACTTCCACCCGGATTACGGCCACGCCGTGCCGGAGCGTATTATTCGCTCTGACCTGGAGCTGCTTAAGCGCAGCAATATCACCAATGTGCGCACCTGCCATTATCCCAATTCCCGCCGGTTCTATGAGCTGTGCGACGAGATCGGCATTTTGGTTATGAGCGAGAACAACCTGGAGACCCACGGTCTGGCCCAGCAAATTCCTGCCAGCAATCCCCAGTGGAGTGCCCAGTGCTGCTATCGAATGACCAATATGGTCAATTCCTTTAAGAACCACAGCTGTATTCTCTTCTGGTCCTTGGGCAATGAAAGCGGCAACGGCAAGGCGTTCCCGGATATGAAGCGAGCTGCCCAGCAGATTGACCGCACCCGGCCCTTCCACTATGAGCCGGACGCCCATTTGGAAACCAGCGATCTGTTCAGCGAGATGTACACCGTGCAGACGGAGATGAAAGAAATCGGCGAGAACAGACCCCATATCCACAGCCGCGCGCTTTGGAACGGCGGTATGGGCTATCGCCTGACTCCGGAGATGTACCGGGATAAGCCCTTTATTGAGTGCGAGTATGCTCACGCCATGGGCAATTCCATGGGTAACTTCTCCGATTATTGGAATGATTTTAAGAAGTACGACCGGCTGGCCGGCGGCTATATTTGGGACTTTGCGGACCAGGCCATTCGTACCAAGACCAAGGATGGCAAGGACAAGTGGAACTACGGCGGTGACTTTGGCGACAAGCCCAACGACGGCAACTTTGCCTTTAACGGTGTGTTCCGCGGCGACCGTTCACCCAACCCGCATTATTATGAGGTGGTTAAGTGCTACCAGCAGGTGGACTTTACCCGGGTGGGTAGCACCTTGCAGATTGTCAATCGGTTTATGTTTACGCCCTTGAGCGCCTTTGCCCTGCGGCTGACCTTGTCCGATGAGAGCGGTGTGCTGCAAGAGGAGACCATGGACCTGCCGGCAGCGGGCCATTTAGAGAAGGTAAAGATTGATATTCCCTTTGACCTAAATACCAAGAGCGAGCAGCTGCTGGACGCTTATTTAATTCTGAAGGCGGACGCCATGCGCCTGCCTGCCGGTCACCTGATGGCCAGAGAGCAGTTTGTGCTGGGGCAGTACGATTTCTCTGTGAAGAAGGAGACACCCGCAGCAATCAGCCTGTGCAAGCGGGCAGACGCCTATGTGGTCAGCGGCGCTCATTTCAGTCTGGCTGTATCCAAGAAAACCGGCGAGCTGAGCTCTTATGAACTGGACGGTCAGGAGTGCCTGCGCAGCGGCGTGCGCCCCTGCTTTGGCCGTGCCAATATTGACAATGAGCGCATTGCCCAAATTCCCTTTGACTTTGTGCGCACCCTAATCGGACTGAATGCCTTTAAGAACGCCAGCAAGGCTATGACCCCGCTGGAGGTAACAGCTACGCAAGGCAAAGATGCGGTGAAGATCACCGTGCGCTGGCTGTGCCGCTACCTGGATCAGGTAGAGACCACCTATGTGGTGCTGCCCTCCGGCCGGGTACTGGTGACCCAGACCTGCCGTAATATTGTACCCATGGATCTGCCCCGTTACGGCATTACCTTCCAGCTGATGTCCGGGGAGGACGGCGTGACCTATTACGGTAAAGGACCTCACGAGAACTATTGCGACCGCAAGACCGGCGCGTACCTGGGCGTGTATCACTTTAAGAGCGCCGAGGACTTTATCCATGACTACCTGTATCCGCAGGAGAACGGCAACCGCTGCGATGTGCGCTGGCTGGAAGTGGGCAGCGATGTGAAGCTGCGGGTAGACGCTGTGGGTCGTGCTTTTGAGGCCGGCGTGCACCCCTACACCCTGGAGGAACTGGACGCAGCCAAGCATTCCTGCGACCTGCCCCGCCATGATTACCTGACGGTGAATATTGACGGCGGCCAGCAGGGTGTTGGCGGCGATGTGCCTGCTGTGGCTACCTTAAAGCCTCAGTATAAGCTGCCGAAAATGCAGACCTTGACCCTGCGCTGCGTACTGCAATTCAAAAAATAATGATTGGAGAGAACCGCCCCATGACCTTTTCCTACCACATTGATTACAAGCTGGGCAGCACCGTAAAGACGGCCACCGGCAGTAACGAGGACCTGCTTTTGCAGGTGCGGGAGAGCGATCACCGCTTGCAAGTGACTTTGCACCCCACCGCGCCCATACAGGTACGCAGTTTTATTCTGGAGCTGCCGTTCCTGTTTACCCCGGCCAGTCGCTTTATGGCCAACGGCTTTCAGTCCTGGACGGACAGCCGGGAATTCGGCCCCACGGAGCGCATGCCCGGGCTGGGCACCGTTGGCAAATCGCCCATCGGCCGCCGTTTGGGTATGCAGTATACCGGCGATTATACCTTTGTACCGGAGGAAAAGCAGGCGGGCGTGTTCCATTCTCACGGCTTTGCCTATGTGCGCACCGGCGACATGCTGGACTTTATCGGCTCCCTGACGGACCGCACCGGTTTTACCGTTATTACGGCGGATATGAACCGTAATGTGCTGGCTGTGTCTAAGGATCTGGAGGGGCTGATGCTCACGGAGGATTATCCGGTGCTGGATCTCTATATGCAGCAGGGGCATTATGATGCGGTATTTGACGGCTACTTTGCCGCCTTGGGCGTACACCCCCGCCAAACGGAAAAGCTGCGGGGCTATACCTCCTGGTACAACTATTACAGCAATATCAATCACAACATCATCATGCACGACCTGCGGGCCATTGCTCCCTGCGCCGGGGTTAATACCTTCCAGGTGGACGACGGCTACCAGACCGCCGTGGGGGACTGGCTGTCTGTGGACAGCAAGAAGTTTCCCTTCGGTATGCGCCGGGTGGCCGATGCGGTTCACCAGCGCGGGCTGAAAGCCGGGCTGTGGCTGGCGCCTTTTGCAGTACAAAAGAATGCCTATTTGGCAAAGAAGCACCCGGGCTGGCTGGTGGCAGACAAAAAGGGCAGCCCGCTGATGGTGGGTGCCAACTGGGGCGGCTTTTATGCCCTGGATATTTATCATAAGGAAGCCCGGGCGTATATTAAGCAGGTGTTCCAAACGGTGCTGCATACCTGGGGCTTTGATATGGTGAAGCTGGACTTTTTGTATGCCGCTTCCGTTAAGCCCTTGTACGGCAAGACCCGCGGCCAGGTGGCGTATGACGCCATGGAGCTGCTGCGGGAGTGCGTGGGCGAGGATAAGCTGCTGCTGGCTTGCGGCGCACCGATGCTGCCCAGCTTTGGCGTGGCGGACTATATGCGCATCGGTGCGGATATGGCCCTCAGCTGGCCCCATTCTGCCCGGCGCCGCCAAATGCACCGGGAGGATGTGTCTACACCCAATGCGATGCTCAACAGCGTGTATCGCCGTGGGCTGAACGGCCGGGCATTTTTGAACGACCCGGATGTGTTCCTGCTACGGCGCAACAATATCAGCTTTACCCCGGAGCAGCAGGCACTGCTGGCTAAGTTTATTCAGCTGTTTGGCGGCGTGCTTTTTACCTCGGACGATGTGAGCACCTATAAGCCGGAGCAGGCCAGCCTGTTTGCCGATACCCTGGCCGATACCGCCACTTTGACGGATGTGAGCCAGGAGGGCGATGTGCTCACTGTGCGGTATATCCAGAGCGACCGCCCCTGTACCATGCAGTTCAATGTGTACACCGGCCAGATCTTCGCCTTCGGCGCAGACGAAAAGTAAATCACAGTTCACTACGAAAAATACGGCTCCCCTTGCTGCAAGGGGAGCCGTTGCTTTTGGAATATATTGGGCGTTGGGACGGGTATGATTCGCCGGCGGTGCGATTCTGTACTTTGAGATTTTTTGCTTTTGGATAAAAAATGCCCCCTTGCTTATGCAAGGGGGCGCTGGTTTAAGTACAGATATTATTTTGTAGCTGCGTCGTTCTTCTTTTTGGCAAACAGAGCGTACAGGGCAAAGAGCAAGCCGGAGGCGGCCAAACCGGAGCCGCCCACTGCCAGGCTCCAATGGGCGCCGGTGGCAGGGGACTTAACAGTTGCGGTCGCGGTGTTCTTGGAATTGGTGTTCTTTGTACCGCTGCTGTTTGTGCTCTTGCCGGTGCTAAAGGGTACAATGTTTTGCTTCTCGTCCGTATTGACAAACTGGCCGTTGCCGGTGGCGGCTTTGACTGTCTGCACAGACTGCTTTTTCTCCGGGTTGGTGATCAGTCCAGCCAAGAATTTGGTGGCTTGGCTGTCGTACCAGAAGTTCACATGGGCCACGCCCTTAAAGAACCAGGTGTTGTCCGGTAGCGTGCAGGTGGCGGCGTCCACAATGCGGTCCGGTGACACATGGGCGCCGGTGCGCTTCAAGGTCTTGCCGTAGTCCGCTGTGGTGGCACCCACGGAGGCGTATTTGGTGTCGATGAGAATATCTGTCTGATTGGCATACGCAGAGTTGATGGGAATATTGGGCAGGCCGTAGTTGGCTACGATCACCACATCGGTGCCGGCCTTTTGCATGGCTTTCAGATTGCCGGGCAGGCGCTTTTGCACCTTATGATAGCGGGTGATCTTCTTGTACAGGCCACTGCTTTGGTCTAAAAAGCCGATGGCGGTCATGGCATCCACGCTGTCGTCAAAATCATCATAGGGGATAAACTCCCACAGCATGGGAATGCAGCCAAACACCGGGTAAAAGATCTCATTATACACACGCTCCACCAGTGCAGGGTCCTCTGCTACTTGGGTCAAAAAGTCGCACAGGTAGCCCACATTCAGGCTGTTTGCCAGCCGGTTCAGCTGGCTAAAGTCAAAGTCCGGGTTGTGGTAAGAGGTGGTCACCCGGTCTAAATATTTCTTGACCACATTCGCGTCAAATAGAAGATCCTGGCAAAACAGCTTGGTGACGGACACACCGGTGAGTGCCCCGTCGATCATCACCAGACGGCGGATGTCACCCCGATCGCCGTACTGATCTATGTAGGCGCTGAGGATCACCGTGCCCTCTGAACTGCCGATCAGGGTCACTTGTTTTTTACCGGTTTTGGCTTTGACCTGACCCACAAAGTCTGCCAGCTTGGCAGCCGTTTCGCAGGCGTCCAGTCGCCAATCGTAGTTAAAGGCATACACTTTGTCTGCGTCGATATTCTGCGCCACTTGGCGGCAAATGGCCGGCTCGTTGCTGGTGCCGGACAGGTAGCCCGGGTGGTTTTTCAGACTGTCGGTCCAGTAGTTGGCGATGCCTACATTGTAAAGACTGTTGCCGTCCTCATCGCAGGCGATGTTGCGGTAGTCGTTCATTAAATCGGCAATTTGGTCAATGACGGTGTTCGGGTCCGTTTGCTTGCCGCCGACGGCAGCCAGCACATTTTGGATGAGTCCGCCGCGGCTGAGCAGACTTTTGGCGTCAAACACGCCCACTTGCTGCTCATCCTCCGTGCCCGGGTTTAGGTACAGACCGGAGCCGCCCATGCCGTGCACAGAGATTACCGGTGTGGCGCCGTTGTCCTTGGCGAAGGCCGCGCCGGCGCAGGAACACACCAGCACCAGTGCCAGCAGACCGCACAATAGGCTGCGTAAATTCTTCTTCATATCCAGTTGCCCCTTCCGTTGCAAAAGTGCGTAAAATTACCCTTATCTTAATTATAAGTTGTCGATCCGGTGAAGTCAATTCACATATTGCATAAAAAAACACCCCCGCCCTTGTGCAATCCGCAATAAGAGCAGGCCGTCGGGAACAGGCAATAAAGAAAACCGAGTGCAAACTGCACTCGGTTTTCTTTTGGTTACTTGGGATTACGCGTTTTTCTTTAAGGCTCTTTCCAGCCAAACAGCACCCAGATCCAGAGCATTGAACAGGCCGGTCTTTTCGCTCTTTTTGACCACCTGCTCTTTGGGCGAGATCTGCTCGTCCGTATTCAGCAGCTGAATGATCACTTTGTCGGCAATGGTTTGGTCGCCCTGCTTCTTCTCACTCTGTACCTTCAGGCACACAACGAACGGGTCGGCCATACTGCCGTAGTAAATGGTGTTGCCGCAGCGTACCAGCGGTCTGCCTTTGTATTCCAAGAATTCGCCTTTCTTCGCCAAGGGAACGCCTCCTTCGTTTTAATCTAAGTAGGACTTTACCATAGCGGCCAGCAACTCGTCCCGGTCGATCCGGCGGATCAGGCTGCGGGCATTGTTGTGGGTGGTGATGTAGGTGGGATCCTCAGACAGCAGATAGCCTACGATCTGGTTAATGGGATTGTACCCCTTTTCCCGCAGGGCGTCAAACACCTGGGTTAAGGTATCCTTCATAACATCCTCTTTTTCATCACCGATTCTAAATGTCATGGTCTTATCTGTCACGGTAAAGTCACCTCCGTACACATCATTATATACATTTTTTGAAATAATTACAATATTAAAATGCAAAAATTCCAATATTCCGGTCAAATTACCGGGCAGTTGTCCGTTTTTTCGGTCAACTCCGCAGGCTGATGCCCATTTTGTCCAGGGCTTTGACCACTCGCTTCATGGCAGCGTCGGCTTCATCATCGGTAAGGGTACGGTCGTGCGCGCGCATACGAATGTTGAACGCCACGCTCTTTTTGCCCTTTTCAATCTGCTCACCCTGATACACATCAAAGAGCTTGACGCTCTCCAGGGTCTTGCCTACGGCCTCGCCGATGGCGCGCTGTAACTTCAGCACCGGGATCTCCTTGTCGCATACAAAGGCCAGGTCCCGGTTGCTGGCCGGGTACTTGGGCAGGGGCTTGTGGGTGCGGGTGCCGCTTTCGTTCTCATAAGCGGTGTTCACATCCAGCTCCGCCAGATAAACCCGGGTGCCAATGGCGTAGTTCTCTGCCACGGTGGGGTGCACTTCACCCAGGGTAGCCAGCACCTTGCCGTCCATGGTGAAGGCGGCGGTACGGCCCGGGTGGAAGGTGGGGTTATCTTTTACCGGCTCCACATCGTAGTGATCCACATGCAGGCAGTCCAGCAGCTTCTCCACGATGCCTTTCAGTGCAAAGAAGTCTGCGCCGTTGCCGTACATACCGATGGTGACCTTTTGACTCTCGATAGGCAGTTTGTCCGGGGTTGTGGGTGTGTAAACGGTGCCCATCTCGTACATACAAGCGGCCTCCGTCTTGTGGTTGTAGTTAAAGGACAGCACATCCAGCATGGAGGGCAGGATGGTGGTGCGCATAATGCTGGTATCCTCGCCCAGGGGGTTCAGGATTACAATGGAGTTGCGCAGTTCGCTGTCCGGGGGCAGGCAGATCTTGTCATAAGCCTTGGGGCTGATGAAGCTAAAAGTAGATACCTCGGTGCAGCCGCAGGCCAGCAGGGTGTTGCCCAGTTTGCGCTCAAAGGACTGGCGGTGGGTCAGCTTGCCGTTGGCAGCGCCTTGCAGCATGTGGTTGGGAATGTTGTGGAAGCCGTAGAACCGTGCCACTTCCTCCGCCAGGTCTGCCAGGTGCTCAATATCGTTGCGGAAGGTGGGGGCATAGACCTTGCCGTCGTGCACATCAAAGTCGATCTTCTTCAAAATATCGATCATCTGCTGCTCGCTGAGATCAAAGCCGATGAACCGATTGATCCACTGGTAGTCCCAGTCTACGGTGACCTGCTCTTTGACTTTCTTGCAGCAGTCTACTACGCCGTCTACCACATCGCCGGCGTCCAGCAGCTGTACCAGTTGAAGGGCACGCTTTAAGGCGCGCATAGTTTGATTGGGATCCAGCTCTTTCTCGTACCGGGCAGAGGCCTCGGTGCGCATACCCAGCGCCTTGGCGGTGCGGCGTACGCAGATGCCATTAAAGCAGGCGGACTCAAATACGATGGTGGTGGTGTCGTCCATAATACCGCTGTATTCGCCGCCCATTACGCCGGCAACGGCAACAGGCTTTTCCGTATCGGCAATCACCAGCATATTCTCCGTCAGCTCCCGGGTCTCGCCGTCCAGGGTAGTGATGGTCTCGCCGGCCTTGGCGTTACGCACATTCACTGTGTTGCCCACCAGGTAACGCAGGTCAAAGGCGTGCATGGGCTGGCCGTACTCCAGCATCACATAGTTGGTAATATCTACAATGTTGCTGATGGGGCGCACGCCACAGGCACGCAGTCGCTCCCGCAGCCAGCGGGGTGACTCCTTGACCCGCACATTCTCTACTACGGCGCCGGTGTAACGGTAGCACTTTTCGCCGTCTTCAATATGCACTTGTAGCAGATCGTTTACATTGCCGTGGCCGGGCTTCACTTCCGGCTCCGGCAAGGTGAAAGGCCGGTCAAAGGTGGCCGCTGCCTCACGTGCCAAACCGGTTACGGACAGGCAGTCGCACCGGTTGGAGGTGATCTCAAACTCAACGCAGGTGTCGTCATAGCCGATGGCTTTGTGAATATCCATGCCCAGGGTCTTGTCGCAGTCGTCCCCCAGTACAAAAATACCGTCGGCGCAGGCGTAAGGGAAGTCGTTTTGGGTCAGACCCAGTTCGTCAAAGGAGCACAGCATACCGGCAGAAGCAACCCCGCGCAGCTTGCCCTTTTTGATCTTTTCTAACTTATGGTCTTTGCGGTTGATCACCGTAGCGCCCACCAGTGCCACCGGCACAATGTCCATGGGCTTTAAGTTCTGGGCGCCGGTGACGATTTGCAGCGGCTGATCGTCGCCTACGGACACTTGGCACACCCACAGGTGGTCGGAGTCCGGGTGTTTCTCCATAGAAAGTACCTGGCCCACAACTACATTCTCGATGTCGCTGCCTTCCACTTCATACCCCTCCACCTTGGAGCCGGACAGGGTCATCTCGTCGCAAAAGGTCTTGTTGTCAATATCGGTTAGGTCCACATAATCGTTGGCCCATTTTCTGGATAAAATCATATTTGCACCTCCTTAAAACTGGGACAGAAAACGCATATCGTTCTCATACAGCAAACGCATATCGTCAATATTAAAGCGGAACAGCACCAGCCGCTCCAGGCCTACGCCAAAGGCAAAGCCGCTGTATACATCCGGGTCTACGCCGCCGTTTTTCAACACCTTGGGGTGCACCATGCCGCCGCCGAGGATCTCGACCCAGCCTTCGCCCTTGCAGAAGGGACAGCCCTTGCCGCCGCACTTAAAGCAGCTTACATCAATTTCGCAGCTGGGCTCTGTAAAGGGGAAGTGGTGGGGACGCAGACGGATTTTTGTATTCTCGCCGTACAGCCGCTTGGCAAAGGTCTCCAGCGTGCCTTTCAGGTCTGCCATGGTAATGCCCTTGTCTACCACCAAGCCCTCGATCTGGTGGAACAGGGGAGAGTGGGTGGCATCTACCGCGTCGGAGCGGAATACACGTCCCGGGGCAATGATTCGAATGGGGGGCTGTGTTTTTTCCATTACACGGATCTGTACCGGAGAAGTTTGGGTTCGCAGTACGATGTTGTCATTGATATAAAAGGTGTCCTGGGTGTCTCTGGCCGGGTGGTCTTTGGGAATGTTCAGTGCCTCAAAGTTGTAGTAGTCGTACTCCACCTCCGGGCCCTCGGCAATGTCAAAGCCCATGCCCATAAAGATGTCCTTGATTTCGTCCAGAACGATGGACAGCGGGTGCTTGTAGCCGATCTGGGGCAGGGTGCCGGGCATGGTCACATCCAAGGTTTCCTCAGCCAGCCGCTTCTCCTGGGCTGCCTTTTTGATCTCTGCGGACTTGTTGGCGATGGTGTCCTCAATGTCTTTGCGAATTTCGTTTGCCAGTTGGCCGATCACCGGGCGCTCCTCGGCAGACAGCTTGCCCATCTGCTTCAAAATAGCGGTCAGCTCGCCCTTTTTGCCCAAGTACTGAATACGGGCTTTTTCCAGCTGTTCGGCGCTGTCAAAGGAGGCCAGTGCTTCTTTGGCGGCCCGGCGGATTTGTTCCAGTTGTGCTTTCATCTTCGTATCCTTTCTGTCATTCTGTATTGCTCGCGGCAGTGTGCAAATAAAAAACGACTTGCCCCGTTCGTATAGGGACAAGTCGGAATTACCTGCGGTACCACCCTGTTTTTTGCAAGTTGGCAAGTGCCAATCGGAGCAAACACTCTTTGAGCCTGATAACGGTGCTCACACCGTTCTTGCCTACTGTGGTTCAGCAAAACCGCTCGGAAGGGAACTTCACGCAGGCTGCTGTGCTGCGGCTCTCAGCCGGGACCGCAACTCTCTGAACAGCAGGGGGGAGCGCTACTTTTCTTCGTCATAGCGTTTGAATTTGCCTATATTATACAATAGACTGTCGCATTTTGCAACCCTGTTTTTTGCACAGAAAAAGCGCCCGGGACTTGCCGAGCGCCTTCAGGTTTCATTTTGATTTTATTTCTCGTCCTTGTCGTCCTTCTTCTTTTTGGAAAAGGCTTTGTTCAGCCCATAGGTGACAAGAATGATCACACCGATCACGATAAAGATGCCGATCATACCGAAGAGCATATCCGGCAGGGTGGTTTTCCAGGACTGGGCGTGAATGGCCATGGTAACCACAGCCAGCAGAGAAGCAAATAAAGTCTGCATATAATATCCTCCTTACGATACCAGGGTCAGGATCAGGCCGCCGGCAATAACGGAGGCGATCTGGCCGGAAACATTGACGCTGATGGAGTACATCAACAGGAAGTTCTGCGGGTCCTCTTTCAGGCCCATTTGGTTGACCACACGCCCGCTCATGGGGAATGCGGAGATACCGGCTGCACCGATCATGGGGTTGATTTTCTTCTCCTTGGGCAGGAACAGATTGATGAACTTGGCAAACACTACGCCGCCTACGGTATCAAAGATGAAGGCAACCAGACCCAGACCCAGGATCATCAGGGTCTGCCAGGATACAAAGTCCTGATAGTGCATTTTGGCAGCAACGGTCAAACCCAGCAGAATTGTAATAATGTTGGCAAAGGCGTTCTGCGCCGTCTCAGACAGCTGGTTGAGCACGCCGCACTCGCGGATCAGGTTACCAAACATCAGGAAGCCTACCAGCGCAACAGATTTAGGCGCCACCAAACCGGCAACGGCAGTTACCACGATGGGGAACACAATCTTGGTGGTTTTGCTTACATCGCCTGCATGGTATTTCATACGGATCAGGCGCTCTTTTTTGGAAGTTACAGCCTTGATCACCGGCGGCTGGATAATGGGCACCAGTGCCATATAAGAGTACGCAGCCACCATAATGGCGCCCAGATACTTGGAATGCAGTGTATTGGCCACAAAGATGGAAGTGGGGCCGTCGGCAGCGCCGATAATGGCGATGGACGCAGCGTCGTTAATATCAAAGAAGAAACCGGCCACAAAGAAAGTGAAGAAAATACCGAACTGGGCGGCTGCACCGAAGAGCATCAGCCACGGGTTCTTCAGCAGCGGGCCAAAGTCAATCATGGCGCCGATACCGATAAACAGCAGCAGCGGGAACAGCTCGTTGGCAATGCCTGCATCAAACAGTACGGATATGGGGCCTTCCTCCGCCCCGGGTTGGGTAATGGCGCCGCTGAGGGGCAGATTCACCAAAATGGTGCCGAAGCCCATGGGCAGCAGCAGGGTGGGTTCCATTTCCTTCTTAATGGCAAGGTAGACCAGCACGCCGCCAACCACCCACATCACGATCATACGGGGATCAATGTTGCCGAAGTTGGAGAACAGCGCTGCAAATTCATGCAATGGATTCATGTACAGTACCTCCGTGTTTTTTGGACTTTGACTATTATAATGTATTAGGCGACAGGTTGTCAATGATTTGTATCGATTTTGTAAACAAATTGTGTCCTTTGCTTTGTCGGCGCGTACCACTATCCGGTGGGGTGTCGCTTTTGCGGTGCACCATAGCTTGTGTTAAGCGCTTTTTTCGTAAATTTTGTTGCAAAAAATATGCAGAGAGCGGTTGACAAGGCGGCCCGGTTTTAGTATAATACCCCTTGCTGTAAAGAGCTTTCACTTTACAGCGCAAGAGACTAAGAAAGGGGAGGGCGTCCTTGGCCAAGAATTTGGAAGTTTCTTTTTTGCTGGATTTTTACGGCGAAATGTTGACCCAAAAGCAACACGATTTTTTGGTGTATTACTATGACGAGGACCTTTCGCTTTCTGAGATCGCAGAGAATGAGGGCATTACCCGTCAGGGCGTGCGCGATGCCATCAAGCGGGCGGAGAACCAGCTGTTTGAGATGGAGAGTCGCTTGGGTCTGGCTAAGAAGTTCGAGACTCTGAAGAAGGGACTGGAAGAAATCGAGCAGTGCGCCGAGGCCATTAATGCGTATAATCTGTCGCACACACTGTCCCGGGAGATCAACGACAATGTGGCCCGGATCAAGGCCCTGACCGCTTATCTTTGCGAATGATAAAAAGAACGGAAGTGTAGAACTTGGCATTTGAAGGGCTCAGCGAACGGCTGGAAAATTCATTTAAAAAACTGCGTGCCAAGGGCAAGCTTACAGAGTCCGATGTAAAGGAAGCTATGCGCGAGGTGCGTATGGCGCTCCTGGAGGCGGATGTCAACTATAAGGTGGCCAAGGAGTTCACCGCCAAGGTGACCCAGCGTGCCATCGGTGCGGATGTGATGGAGTCCCTGACCCCCGGCCAAATGGTCATCAAGATCGTCAACGAGGAGTTAACGGAGTTGATGGGCGGCACGGAGTCCCGGTTGGCCATTGCCAATCACCCGCCGACGGTTGTGATGATGTGCGGCTTGCAGGGCAGCGGTAAAACCACCCATTCTGCCAAACTGGCAAAGAAGTTGAAGAAAGAAGGGCACCGACCCTTGCTGGTGGCCTGCGATGTGTATCGACCCGCAGCCATTAAGCAGTTACAGGTGGTAGGCGCCCAGGTGGATGTGCCTGTGTTTGAAATGGGCACGGAGAACCCGGTGACCATTGCCGGCGAGGCAGTAAAGTACGCGCGGGACCACGGCAACGACTATGTGCTGCTGGATACCGCCGGTCGTCTGCATGTGGACGAGGCGCTGATGGCGGAGCTGCAAAACATTCGCTCCACTGTTCACCCGCACGAGATTTTGCTGGTGATCGATGCCATGACCGGTCAGGACGCTGTGAATGTGGCCAAGAGCTTTAACGAGGCATTAGGCATTGACGGCGTGATTCTGACAAAGCTGGACGGTGACACCCGCGGCGGTGCGGCGCTGTCTGTGCGTGCCGTGACCGGCAAGCCGATTAAATTCATCGGCACCGGCGAAAAGCTGGACCAGCTGGAGACTTTCCACCCCAGTCGTATGGCCTCCCGTATTTTGGGTATGGGCGATGTGCTCTCCCTCATTGAACGGGCAGAGATGAGCCTGGACGAGAAAAAGGCGGCAGAGCTGGAACGCAAGCTGGCGAAGAATAAATTTGATCTGAACGATCTTTTGGATCAGTTCGACCAGATCGAGCGTATGGGCTCCCTGCGTGACACCATTAAGATGCTGCCCGGTATCGGCTCCAAGATTAAGGACGAGGACATTGACGAGGGCGCGTTTAACCGCTTCCGCTCCATTATCTACTCTATGACCGTGGAGGAGCGCACCAAGCCGGAGATCATCAATCCTTCCAGAAAGCGGCGTATCGCCGCCGGCTGCGGTATGCAGGTGGAGGATGTGAACCGGCTGCTGTCCCAGTTTAAGCAGATGCAAAAGATGGTCAAGCAGTTTGGCGGCGGCAAAGGCGGCCCCAAGATGAGTAAGAAAATGCGCCGCATGATGAGCCAAAACCCGGAGATGGCCCAGCGTATGATGGGCAAAAACGGCGGCTCTAACCCCTTTGGGTTCTAACTTTATCTATTGCCAAAAGCATTTTGGTTATATAAATTCATTATTACTTATTTTTACGGAGGTAACAAAAATGGCAGTAAAAATCAGACTGCGCCGCATGGGCGCAAAGAAGGCACCGTTCTATCGTGTAGTTGTGGCGGATTCCAGATATCCCCGCAACGGTCGCTTCATTGAGGAGATCGGCACTTACAACACCATGGTGGATCCCGCTGAGGTGAAGATCGACGGCGAGAAGGCAAAGAAGTGGATCGCTAACGGCGCACAGCCCACTGACACTGTGAAGGCTATTCTGAAGAAGGAAGGCATTTTATAATTAGTTCTTTGCCCATTTGCAAGAACTAATATGGAGGTGTTTTCTTGGAAGAACTATTGGTAGCCATCACCCGTGGTTTGGTGGATCAGCCGGACGCTGTCACGGTAGAGGTGGATCAGCCGGACGAAGAGGGCGTGATCGTGTATCACCTGCATGTTGCAGAGAGTGATATGGGTCGGGTCATCGGCAAGCAGGGCCGTATTGCAAAGGCCATCCGCGTGGTTATGCGCGCTGCCGCCACCCGCTGCGACGAGAAAATTGCGGTGGAGATCGACTGATCAAAAGCGTAAACAAAAAGGACCTGTGCATCGGCACGGGCCCTTTTTTAATGCTGTGAATTCCATACTGTAAAGTGTCTTTTTTGCCGTTCTGGACGATAAAGTCGACAATGTATTTCGGAAATTGGCCGGCGCCGCTTCGCACCCGGTCCTGAATCACCGCCAAGGTGCAGTAGGTCACAAAAGTGTAGCGGTAATTGCACTTTTTTCTCGTCGCGACGCCGGGCGCTGTATTTCTGCTTTGACTTTACAGGTAGGCTTAGGTATAATGGAATAGCAAAACTTGACACATAGGGGGAATACCGATGTATAAAACATTAACCGGGGACTGGCGTTTTCGCCGGGCGGATCAGGGCGACTGGATGCTGGCCAAGGTGCCGGGCTGCAATTTCTTAGACCTGATGGCAGCCGGCAAGATCCCGGACCCGTTTGTGGGTATGAACGAAAAAGAAGTAGGCTGGGTGGGCCACGCCGACTGGGTATACGAAAAGCAGTTTGCCGTAACGGCGGAAGAATTGCAAGCGGATGCAGTGTACCTGCGCTGCGACATGCTGGACACCATCTGTGATGTGACGCTTAACGGTCACCGGGTGCTGCAAGGCAAAAACTGCTTTGTGCCTTACCGGGTGCCGGTCAAAGAGCACTTGCAGGTAGGCGAGAACACCCTGACCATTCGCTTTTATTCACCGGTGGAGTATGTGAGCGCGGCATACAAAAAGTGTATGACCCCTATAAACTCCAACGGGCAGAACGGCATTGTTCATATTCGTAAACCCCAGTGCCACTTTGGCTGGGATTGGGGTCCGGTGCTGCCGGTGAGCGGTATTACCGAGGAAATCGGGCTGGATTTTGTGGATACGGCCCGGGTGGCGCAGCTTTCCGTGCGCCAGCAGCTGCAAGGCGATGGGGCGGTGATTACCGCCAAAGCCCAAGTGGAGCAGTACGGTGACTGTACCTGCACCTTGCAGGTGACCTGCCCGGACGGCACGGTGCTGACGGAAAAAGGCACCGAGGCTGTGTTCGAAATTGAGAAGCCGGAGCTGTGGTGGACTCGGGAGCTGTCCGGCAAGGACCGCCAGCCCCTGTACACGGTATCGGCGGTGCTGACGGCGAAAGAGAAAGAACTGGACCGGGCGGAAAAGCGTGTGGGTCTGCGCACCATTGAACTGAACCGGGAGCGGGATCCATACGGTATGAACTTCCAGTTCCGGTTAAACGGCGTGCCCCTGTTTATCAAAGGCTCCAATTTGATCCCGCCGGACAGCTTTATTACCCGCTTTGATGACAAAAAGTTAGAGGCACTGCTGGATGCTGCACAGTTTGCCAACCTGAATATGCTGCGGGTGTGGGGCGGCGGTTACTATGCATCCGACGCGTTTTATGACGCCTGCGACCGGCGAGGGCTCCTGGTGTGGCAAGACTTTGGCTTTGCCTGCCAGGCGTATCCCTTCTTCCTGCCGGAATTCCTGGAGAATGTAAAGACCGAGGTGCACGCCCAGGTGCAGCGGCTGTGCCACCACCCCAGCTTGGCGGTGTGGTGCGGCAATAACGAGATCGAGGATATGCACATGGCCTGGGTGCACATGCAAAAGTATGTGCAGTGGACGGAAAAATTCTTTTACGAGATCCTGGAGCCGGAAATTCGGGCGGAGGATCCGGACACGCCCTACACCCCCGGTTCGCCGGTGGGCATTGCCCATAATGAGGGCGTTTACAGCGACAATGTAGGCGACACCCACTTGTGGGGCGTGTGGCACGGCTTGCAGCCTATGCAGTATTACCGCAAACGAATGACCCGCTTTTGCAGCGAATTCGGTTTTGAGAGCCTGCCGGATGCCAAGGCCATTCGCCAGTACGCAAAGCCCGGGGATTACGCCCTGAACAGCCCGGTATTTAACTTGCACCAAAAGTGCGCCAGCGGCAACGACAAGATGGTGTATTATATTGCTTCTCGTTTCCATTTGCCTCGGCGGTTTTGGGATTATATCTATCTGTCCCAGGTGACCCAGGATACCTGCATTGCAGACGCCACCGAGCACTGGCGCCGTCACAAGGGGCAGTGCAATGGGGCTATGTACTGGCAGTTTAACGACTGCTGGGGTGTGTGCTCCTGGTCCAGTCTGGACTACTACGGCAATTACAAGGCACTGCAATACGGCGCACGGCGGTTTAACGCGCCTTTGTCCGTGTCGGTAGAGGACAGCAAGGAACGGTTCGATGTGTATGTGCTCAACGACCTGAACGCCCGCCAGACGGTGACGGTGGAGTACGAACTGTTCGACTTTGTTACCGGCACGCTGGAGAAAGAGAAAAAGAAGCTGCTGTTGCCGCCGGTTGAGAATGCGGTGGCCTTTTCCCGGGAAATGGCGCCCCTGCGCAAAAAGTACGATCTGCGCCGCACCGGTTTGGCGGTGCGGCTGGTGCGAAACGGCGCCTGCCTGCAACAAAAGACGGTACTTTTCGACCAGGAAAAGCGCTTGCAGCTGCCCGGTGCCAAGCTGCACACCAAGGTGGAGATCCAAAAAGACCAACTGTGCCTGACGGTGACCACCGACCGGTTTGCCCGGCTGGTGCATTTGGAGAGCAGCCGCACTTCGTTACCCTTTAGCGACAACTATTTTGATCTGCTGCCCGGTCAAAGCCATACAGTGACTCTGGCGGCAGACCCGGACTGCACCCTGCGCGAACTGGCAGAGAGTATTCGGGTCAAGAGCCTGAGCGACGTGCCCTTTGATCGGGATCCGCTGCACGCAGCGGCCAAGCGGATCAAGGTGTATCTGTCGCCCGTCAACATTGCCAATGCCATTCACCACGGCAAGTTGAGCAAGGATATCCAACTGTAAAGAAGCCGGCTATCCGGAAAAGCAGCAGAAGAAAAGCCAAAAAAAGAGAAGTGCAAATTAAAATAAGCAAAAGCGGTGCCCCGGTGGCGCCGCTTTTTGCGCCGGTTTGACAATCGGCGGCCATTTGCATATAATAAATGCAGCAAAAAAAGAAACGGAGCCGCTATGAAACAGTATTTGGAAGTTGGACTGCTAAACAATACCCACGGTGTCCGCGGGGAGATGAAACTCACCCTGTGGTGTGACGATCTGGACTACTTGCGCCGCTTTCAGGTGTTGTATTTGGATCCGGAGGGGCAGCACCCGCTGCATGTAACATCCCTGCGCCCCCAAAAGCAGGGGGCCATTATCCGTTTTGCGGAGATCACCTCTATTGAACAGGCAGAGACCATCAAGGGCAAGGTGCTGTACGGCGACCGGGCAGACGGCAAGCTGCCGGAGGGGCGCACCTATATTCAGGATCTGTTGGGGTGTCTGGTGATAGATGCAGACAGCGGCATCGAGTACGGCACGATCGCCGATGTGCAGAACTATGGCTCCTGCGATATTTACGATGTGCAGAAGGGCAAGGCACACACACTGGTGCCGGCCATTGACGATGTGGTGGTGGAGAAAGATGTAGCCGCCGGGGTGGTAAAAATCCGCCCCATGAAAGGACTTTTTGATGCGGATTGATATTATGACCCTGTTCCCGGACATGTGCCGCGCCGTGCTGGACGAGAGCATTGTGGGCCGGGCACGCAAGGCCGGGAAAGTGGAGATCGAAGCCACGGATATTCGGGCCTATACAGTGAATAAGTACAGAAATGTGGACGATACACCCTACGGCGGCGGTATGGGTATGGTAATGCAGACCCAGCCGGTATATGACTGCTACCAAGCGATTTGCCAGCGGGCGGGGGATGTGCCCCACCATTTGATTTATCTGACCCCCCAGGGCAAGACCCTGACCCAGCAGCGGGTCAAAGAACTGGCAGGTATGGAGCATCTGGTGCTGCTGTGCGGCCATTATGAGGGCATTGACGAGCGGGTGATTGAGGAGTTGCAGCCGGAGGAGATCAGCGTAGGGGACTATGTGCTCACCGGCGGTGAGCTGCCGGCGCTGGTGCTGGCGGACAGTGTAACCCGCCTGCTGCCCGGCGTGCTGTCTGACGCAGCCTGCTTTGAGGAGGAGAGCCATTATAACAGCCTGCTGGAGTACCCCCAGTACACCCGACCGCCGGTATGGCGGGGCCGAGAGGTGCCGGAGGTGCTGCTTTCCGGCCACCATGCCAACATTGCCAAGTGGCGGCGGCAGCAGTCCTTGCAGCGCACCTTGGAGCGGCGGCCGGATCTCTTGGAACGAGTGGATTTGACAAAAGCGGACAAGAAGATTTTGGAAACGCTGAAAGCAAATAAAATTCTGTGAATTTTGCACAAATGGAGTGAAAAAATTTTGTGCCTAATTAACAATACAGACGAAGTTTGCCCCAAGGCGTTGACCGAACGGACTTTAATGGTATAATATATAAAGTACTGGGGTCGAGACGGCTTTCGACCCGAATCCATAAAATGTGTATTTGAGTTAAGCGAGGTAATCACTATGTTCGTGAAAGATGTTAAGGTGGAAAATCAGGTTGGCCTGCATGCACGTCCCGCCACTTTCTTTATTCAGAAGGCAAATGAGTACAAGTCCTCTATTTGGGTAGAGAAGGAAGAGCGCCGCGTGAACGCAAAGAGCCTGTTGGGCGTGCTTTCTCTCGGTATTATGGGCGGCACGGATATCCGCATCATCGCCGACGGTTCCGATGAGGAAGAAGCTGTGGAGGGTCTGGTAGCCCTGGTCAAGAGCGGCTTTACCGAGTAACGGCCACACAATACGAACAGCGTATGCGGAGAATTCTTTTCTCCGCATTTTTTTATGGTGATCTGCATTGACTGAGAAAGAACTGCGTAGAAAAGCAATGGCACTGCCCACCACTCCGGGCGTGTACATTATGAAGGATAAGAACAAAAAGATCATTTATATCGGCAAGGCCAAGGCGTTAAAAAACCGGGTGTCTTCCTACTTTGGCTCCCACACCAACCACACCTTAAAGGTGATCCGCATGGTGGAGCACGCCGATGATTTTGATTATATTCTGTGCGACAGCGAGTTTGAGGCGCTGGTGCTGGAGTGTTCGCTGATCAAGCAGCACCAGCCCAAGTACAATATCCTTTTGAAGGACGATAAGGGGTATAATTATATCAAGATCACCCCACCGCCGTTCTCTAAGATCAGCGAGTGCAAGCAGATGACGGAGGACGGCAGCAGCTACTTAGGGCCGTACACTTCCGGCTATTCCGTGAAGCAGGCGGTGGAGGAGACCTTAAAGATTTACAAATTGCCCCGGTGCAATAAGCAATTTCCCCGAGATTACGGCAAGTCTCGCCCCTGCCTGAACGGTTTTATGGGTATTTGCTCCGCTCCTTGTGCCGGTCGGATCAGCAAGTCTGATTTTGCCGCCAATATTGCAGATGCAGTGGATTTCTTAAAGGGCGGCAGCGCCAAGGCAGTGAAGGAGTTGACTGCCCGTATGCAGGCGTGCAGTGCGGCCATGGAATTTGAAGAGGCTGCCAAGCTGCGGGACCGGATCAAGGCCATTCGTAATTTGGACGAACGGCAAAAAGTAGTGTCCATCAATGTGCCGGAGGAGGATGTGTTTGCTCTGGTGATCGCCGGAAAAAAGGCTTGCTTTGAGGTGATCCGCTTTGAAAACGGTCGCCTGACAGACAGCGAGCACTGGCTGCTGGATCCGCCGGAGGATCTGCCTGCCGCCCGCAGTGCACTGATCGAACGGTACTACTCTATGCGAGACCGGGTGCCTGCCCGGATCGCTTTGGACGGAGAGCTGGAGGACGAGGCACTGCTGCTTGCCTGGCTGGAGGATAAGCGAGGCAAAAAAGTCAGCCTGATCCACCCGCAAAAAGGGGAGCACTTGTCCATTGTGCAGTTGTGTATCAAGAACGCCAACGAGCATCTGGCGCAGAACGCCGGGCGCTTAGGGCGAGAGTTCGCCGCCCTGGAGGAGTTGGCGCAGCTGCTGGGATTGCCCCAGGCACCGGAATATATTGAGTCCTATGATATTTCTCACACCTTTGGAGCGGATAATGTGGCGGGTATGGTGGTGTTTCACAATGGCCGCCCCATGAAAAAAGCGTATAAAAAATTTGCCATTAAAGGCTTTGACGGCCAAAATGATGTAGGGTCAATGCAGGAGGTACTGCAGCGGCGTTTTACCCATTACCGGGAGGACCCGGAGGACAGTACCTTTAAGATCCTGCCGGATCTGATTTTGCTGGACGGCGGCGACGCCCAGGTGCACGCGGTGTTGCCGGTGCTGGCCGGTATGCATATTGATGTGCCGGTGTTCGGTATGGTCAAGGATAGCAAGCACCGCACCCGGGCCATTTCTACCGGCGGTGGTGAAATTCAAATCAACGCTAACCGTCAGTCCTTCACTTTAGTGTCTTCCATTCAGGAGGAGGTGCACCGTTTTGCGGTCAGCTACCACCACCAAAAGCATAAAAAATCCGCATTCAATTCCACTTTATTGCAGATCGAGGGGATCGGCCCCGCCAAGGCCAAGGCATTGCTGAAGACGCTGAAAACCGTGACCGCCGTGCGGGAGGCTACCCAGGAGCAACTGGCTGCAGTGCCCGGCATTTCCCGGGAAAATGCCAAGGCCGTTTATGCCTATTACCACGGTGATACAGCGGCGAAATAAGCACTGCCATTTATTACAAATCGTAAAAATCCCGCCGGGCGACTTGACGAACGGTGCGGATGACTGTATAATGATAGTCGTATAAAATTAAGGAATGTTGCACAATGATGCGAGTAATTACCGGTTCCGCACGGGGCAGACGGTTAGAGACCCTGCCCGGTGAAGATGTGACCAGACCTACAACAGAATCCGTCAAAGAGGCGTTGTTCTCTATGATCCAATTTGATATTGAGGGTCGCCGTGTGCTGGATCTGTTTGCCGGTTCCGGCCAGCTGGGGATCGAGGCGCTGTCTCGCGGCGCCCGCAGTTGTACTTTTGTGGAGAACAACCGCGCCGCCAAGCAGGTGGTGGAGCGAAATTTGGCCCACTGCCGGCTGGAGGAACAGGCGAATGTGGTTTTTTCCGATGCTGTTTCGTTCTTAAACCGCAGCGGGACCTATGATTTGGTACTGCTGGACCCGCCTTACGGCAAGGGTATTTTGCAGCGGGTGCTGCCCGCATTGGTGCCCCGGCTGTCTGATGATGCCATGGTGGTGTGCGAGTCCGGGCGGGATGAGGAACTGCCGGCCCAGGTAGGCTCTTTTGTACTGGATCGGGAGCGGCGCCACGGCAAAACCAAGATCGCCCTGTATCTTCGTGGAAAGGACTTGGCAGAATGAAAACAGCCATTTGCCCGGGCAGCTTTGACCCGGTGACCCTGGGGCATTTAGACATTATTGAACGCGCCGCCGGCCTGTTTGATCAGGTGACGGTGCTGGTGATGCAAAACAGTGCCAAGCAGGACAGCCTCTTTACCGTAGAGGAGCGTTGCCGGCTGATTCGCCGCTGCCTGCACGCAGAAAACATTCAAATTGATACTTATGACGGCCTGCTGGTGGACTATGCCAAGCAAACCGGTGCGGCCGCTGTGGTAAAAGGGCTGCGCGCTCTGTCTGATTTTGAGTACGAATTTCAGCAGGCGCTTACCAACAAAAGCCTGTGTCCGCAACTGGAAACGGTGTTTCTCACCGCCAAGGGGGAGAATATGTTTTTATCCTCCAGTATGGTGAAAGAAGTGTGCCGTCTGGACGGGGATATTTCCGCCTTTGTGCCCAAAGAAATTTTAGATGACATTATTGCAAGATGTAAAGGAGAGCGTTAAATATGACCAATACGGATATTTTGCTGGAAGACCTGGAGGATGTGCTGGACGATGCCACCTCTATGCCCATGACCAAAAAATCTTTGGTAGATGTGGACAAGATCAAGACTATTATTGAGGATATTCGACTGAATACTCCGCAGGAGACCAAGCAGGCTAAGGCCATTGTGGACTCCAGAAACAATATTTTGGACGAGGCCAAGAAAGAGGCGGCCAAGATCATCAGCGAGGCGCAGGCCCAGGCACGGGAACTGGTGGCTCGCGATCAGATCACCCAGAACGCCCAGAAAGAGGCGACGGAGATCATTGCCAAGGCCCACAGCGAGGGCGAGGCTTATGTAAAGCAGGCGCAGAACCAGGCTTCCGAGTTGCTGGGCAAAGCCACCACCCAGGCCAACGAGATGGTGACCACGGCACAGAACAAGAGCCGTGAGATGCTCACCGCCGTGAACAATTACGCAGACGACACCCTGCTGGAGATCGACGACTCTCTGTACAAAGCCCTGAGCGACGTGCGCCGTATTCGTCAGAACATTATGAACAGTCAGCACAGAAATACCTCTGCAAACGACAATCCGTAAAAAACGGCAACGGAGCACTCCCATATATGTGGGTGCTCCGCTTTTTTTTATTCATAAGTAAAGGAGTGCTTCTTTTGACCGCCATGACCACGATTTTATGGCTGACGGCCGTTGTTATTTTGGGCTGCGTTTTGTTTCAGCGCCTATCCGGCAAGGTGGGCGTTCCGGCGCTGCTCTTTTTTATTTTATTGGGTATGTTCTTTGGCACAGATGGCGTGGTGAAGATCCCCTTTGACAATTTTAAGCTGGCACAAAATGTGTGCTCCGTGGCACTGCTGTTTATTATGTTTTACGGCGGCTTTGGTACCAATGTGCGCTCGGCGCGCCCGGTGGCCGCGCAGGCGGTGCTGCTGTCCTCTGTGGGTACGGCACTCACTGCCGGACTGGTGGGTGTGTTTTGCCACTTTGTGCTGGGGGTTGCCCTGTGGGAGAGCTTTCTGATCGGTGCGGTCATCAGCTCTACCGACGCGGCGTCCGTGTTTTCCGTGCTGCGCAGTCGGCACTTGAATTTGAAATATCATACCGCATCGCTGTTAGAGGTGGAGAGCGGCAGTAACGATCCGTTTTCGTATATGCTTACCACCATTGTGCTGTCTGTGATGCACGGTGGCAGCAGCGGCGGCCAATTCGCGGCCATGCTGGCGGCACAGATCGGCTATGGTGTGTTGTTTGGCGTGGTGTTGGCACTGGCGGCTCGATGGGTGCTGGGTCGCTTTCGCTTCTCTGCCGGGTTTGACGCGGTGTTTGCTGTGGCGGTGGCTCTGCTGTCCTATGTGTTGCCGGAAATGCTGGGCGGTAACGGCTATCTCAGCGTATATCTGACCGGTATGATTCTGGGCAACAGCCGGATCCCCAATAAGTCCGGGCTGGTGCACTTTTTTGACGCTGCCACGGCACTGATGCAAATGGTACTGTTCTTCCTGCTGGGGCTGCTGGCATTTCCGTCCCAGCTGCCGCGCATTGCGCCCCGGGCGCTGCTGATTGCCTTGTTTCTGACTTTTGTGGCTCGCCCGGCTGTGGTGGCGCTGCTGCTTACGCCGTTTCGTGCGCCTCTTCGCCAGCAGCTACTGGTGAGTTGGTCCGGTCTGCGTGGCGCGGCGTCCATCGTATTCGCCATTATGGCAACCATGCACCCGGCGGTGATGCAAAACGATGTGTTCCATATTGTGTTCTTTATTGTGCTGTTCTCCGTGCTGCTTCAGGGTACCTGTTTGCCTCGAGTGGCGGCAAAACTGGGCATGACCGACGACGGCGCCGATGTAATGAAAACCTTTACCGACTATGTGGATGAGGTACCGGTGCAGTTCATCCGCTTTTCTCTGCCGGAGGGGCACCCTTGGGCAGGGCAAGCTGTGCGTCAGGTGGTGCTGCCGCCGGAGTCCATTTTAGTATTAGTTCTTCGTGGAGATCGGCGGATCGTGCCGGATGGCAGCGTACAGCTGCAGGCAGGAGATACTTTGATCCTGAGCGGCACGGCTGCGGGAGCAGTAGAGGGCGTGCATTTGTATGAAAAAACGCTGGACGCGGACAGCAGCTGGCTGGATCAGCCCTTATGCCGGATTCACACCGGCGATCGGCTGGTAATCCTGGTGCGCCGGGGTGGACAGATTTTAATCCCGGACGGCGACACGGTGCTGCGTTTTGGGGATCGGTTGGTGATTAACGATCCGCAATCTAAATCATAAGCAGAAAAAGAAAGACGGTACAGTCGTTTGACTGTACCGTCTTTTTATGTTTTCTCAGATTGATTCACCGTCTGTGCGCTTGTGCTCTCGATCCACGATGTAGGCGTGTACCTTGTCAGCCAAGTCGCCGTACAGCTTGAACTTGCGCACAAAGACGATCAGCGCCAGTAGCACCAGAATGGGCGGCACGCCAAAGGCGATAAAGCCGATGGCCGTCTTGGTGGCGTCGTTAATGTGCGCAGTGACGATCTGCTGGTTGTAGTGCATCAGACCCAGACCGCCAAACAGAATGATGGTCTGAATGGTGTAGGCCATCTTCTGCAAAAAGCCTTTCATAGAGAAAGTGATGCTTTCGTTGCGCTCACCGTTCTTGTATTCGCCGTAGTCCACAATATCTGCCAGGAAGATGGTCTGCGCCACAAACATGGAGCTGATCCCCACGGAGGAGATAATGTAACTGATGTCCAGCGCAATGGTAAGCTTCAGTATCGGGCCAAAGATATACATCAGTATGTAGCCAAAGATGGTCATACACAGAGAGATGATGTAGATGGTGCGCTTGGTAAATTTCTTAGACAACAGCGGAATGACCAACAGACCCACGGCAGAGCCGACGGCGCCGATGGTAGAGAACATGGACTGCGCCGTGGGCTTTTCCAACACATCGGTAAAGTAGTACACGGCGGTGCCGCTGGTCAGGTACCAGCCGGCGTTGGAGAGCATGGCAAAGATCATAAAGATGACCAGTTGATCGTTATGCGCTACCACTTGGAACATTTTCTTAAAACTGAATTTCTCTTTATTTGCCTTGTAGATTACATGACGCTCTTTGGTGCTCAGCACGCAGATCAGGGAGAAGCATACCAGTGCCACGGCACAGATCAGTGCCCAGCGAGAAAAGCCGGAGGCGCTGTACCCCTTGTCGGTGGTGATACCGTCGGACAGCTTGGGCAGGATCAGCGGGGTCAGAATGGTAATCAGTCCCTGTCCGATACCGCTAAAGGTGCGCGCTACGGTGGCTACCAGGTTCCGATCCTTCGGGTCAGAAGTGAAAGAAGGCACCATGGACCAGTAGGGAATATCTGCCATGGTGTTGGTCATGCCCCACAGAATATACATAAAGGCAATATACACATAGAGCCGGGTGCCGCTCATGCCGAAGCTGGTGAACAGTAGGGTCAGCACAACGGCATTGGACAGCGCGCCGATGATGATCCAAGGGCGGTATTTGCCCATTTTGGTTTTGGTGTTGTCCACAATGGTGCCCATCATCGGGTCGTTAATGCCGTCCCAAATGCGCGCCAGTGGGGTGAGCAGCAACAAAAAGCCCTCTTTCAGTCCCAGTACGCTTGACAGGTAGTAGGACAGGTACGAGTAGAACATACCGTAGCTTAGGTCCAGTCCCACTGCACCGATGCCGTAACCCAGCTTTTCACGCCAGGTGGTCTTGTATTCATCCATAAGCAGTCTCCTGTTTTGACTCAAAGTTCCCTTTGAGCATTATTTTTTACAATTATAGCATATATAGTGCACCCAGCGCAACAAATTTTAAAAAACGCACCAAACCTTGTGGAAAAAGTGGAGTAGTTACAAAAGAGTTACAAATCATTTAAGGGTTGACATATCCTTGGCTGCCCATTATAATAAGTACGAGTGGTGAGAGTTCCACTGAATTCCACCGTTTTTCATTACTGTCCCTAACCAAACCTGAGATTTGGGTGGGATTTCCCATAAATGTATTCTGTTTATCTTAGCTGAAAGGAGGCGCCGCTTGTGAATTTAGGTATCTTTGTGGGTACATATATGGACCAGAAGCTGGACAGCAAAGGGCGCCTTTCTGTTCCGGCCAAGTGGCGGGAACGCCTGGGAACGGAATTTTTTATGGTTTGTATGAACCTGCGGGGCAGCACCTGTATCAAATTGTATCCGCAAGATGAGTTTATGCACTGCGTTGAGGCGCTGGACGACGGTACCGCTAACGAAGTGTATGAGAAAAACAAAATTTTCTTTTCCAACGCAGAGGAGTGTACGCTGGACGCACAGGGTCGCTTTACGCTGAATGCCCGGCTGAAAGACTATGCCGGTATGGAAAACGGCTCTACCGTGATTATGCAAGGTCACAAGCGCACCATTGAGATCTGGACCAATGAGGGATTCAACACCATGTTCAACGGCCTGCGGACGGATACCAACTTCCTGGATCTGATGGATGCCGGTAAAAAAGAGAAGCCGGCTTCGGAAGAGCAGACGGCAGGTGTATAAGATGGAATTTGTGCACAAGAGTGTGCTGTTTGCGGAGACGGTGGCAGCCATGCAGGCGACCCCGGGTAAATGGCTGGTAGACGGTACGGCAGGGGGCGGCGGTCACGCCCGCGCTATTGCAGAAAGCGGCTGCCACTTGTTGGCAGTGGATCAGGACCCGGACGCCATTGCGGTGTTGCACCGACGGCTGGACGATCTGCCTAATGTGACCATTGTACACGACAATTTTGCGAATATTAAAAACATATTGACCGACAGGGGTCTGAGCGGCATAGATGGTATGCTGCTGGATCTGGGAGTCAGCTCTTTTCAGCTGGATACGGCGGAGCGGGGCTTCTCCTTCCATCAAGACGCGCCGCTGGATATGCGTATGAGTAAGACCGGCCGCAGCGCCGCGGATGTGGTCAATACTTATGACGAGGCTGCGCTGGCGGATATTCTCTACCGCTATGGGGAGGAAAAATTCAGCCGCCGCATTGCCGCCAATATTGTAAAAGCCCGGCAGGAAAAGCCCATTGAGACTACATTCCAGCTGGTGGATATTATTAAAGCCAGTATGCCCCAGCGAGCCATGCGCGACGGCCACCCGGCTCGGCGCTCCTTTCAGGCGATTCGCATTGAGGTTAACGGTGAACTGGATGTGCTGCAGCAGGCGCTGCACGACGCCTTTGACTGCCTGAACCCCGGTGGTCGGCTGGTAATCATTACCTTTCATTCCTTAGAGGATCGAATGGTGAAGAACGCTTTTGCCCAGTGGAGCAAGGGCTGCACCTGCCCCAAGGAATTCCCAGTGTGCGTGTGCGGTAATAAGCCCAAGGGCAAGGCGCTGAAGTCCGTTGCCCCCTCGGCGGCGGAGCTGGAGGAAAACCCCCGCGCCCGTTCCGCGCGGTTACGGGTATTTGAAAAATACTAAAAAAGATTGTAAAAATAAAAGATGTGGAAAGGTCGGTGAGCCGAAATGACAAACAGCAGCGATTTCAGACGGTATGCGTATTCTGCGGACGCTTCTTATGCGCTGGAGGCGTTTAACGCCCACAGAACTGCGGCGGCACCTGCCTATCAGCCGCCTCGGCGACAAAGAAAGCGGGAACTGCGGGTGCACGAGAACACCCGCCTGAAAAGCGAGCAGCAGCTGCACACCGAAGGGCATATGGCTGCCAAGCAGGCGGCAATCCTGGTGGTCAGCGTGCTGGTGACCCTGGGTATGCTGGGCGGCGTGCTCTTTACCTTTGCACAGAAGAATAAACTCAATCATGAAGTGGCAAGCATCAATCGCCAGATCAGCGAAGCGCAGAGCGAGAGCACACGGCTGAACAGTCAGCTGGACGCCTTGGTCTCTGTGGAGATGATTGACCAATACGCCGTAGAAAAACTGGGTATGAGCAAAATGCAATCCGGTCAAATGCGCTATGTGGATGTGGACGCCTATATGCAGGCTCGCGCCAAGGCGCAAAAGACCCAGCCGTCCCCCGGCGCTTATGCCCATGTGGTGCGGGAATAAGGAAAGAAGCATAAACGTATGATTGAGAGTTGGCAGCATTGGCTTCAACTCTCATAAGTATTTTATTCGGCCTGTCGAATGGGCATAAATCTGCGCTTATTGTGCAGAAAGGAGCATAAAACTGTGGCCATTTTCGGAAGAAAAGTGATGAACAATCGCATTACGATCCTGGGGATCGTTGTGCTGTTTTTGCTTTCTCTCGATGTGGCCCGTATTTTTTATCTGCAAGTGCTAAAGGGTGACGAATACGCCGCCAAGGCGGAGAGTCAGCAGCTGTCTGATACGGAGATACCGGCCATGCGCGGTACCATTTATGACAGCGACGGTAATATTTTGGCCCAGTCCGCTACGGTATGGACCGTGTATCTGGATCCGCTGAACATTAAGGACAAACAGCGTCCGGTACTGATCGCGGAGCTGACCAAGCTCTTTGACTTGGACGAAGAAGAAGCCAAGACACTGGAAGAAAAAACCCGACAAAAAAATCACTATGTGATTGTGCGGGAGCAGGTGGAGAATAATATTAAAAAGCAGCTGGCGGATTTTATTGACAAGCAGGCAATGGCCAACTGCATTGGGATGGAGCAGTCCACCAAGCGATATTATCCGTACGGCTCGCTGGCCTCCAGTGTGATCGGCTTTACCGGCGCAGACGATCAGGGCTTGTCCGGTTTGGAGCAGAACTACAATGATCTGCTCACCGGTACGCCGGGACGGCTGATCACGGCTAAGGACGCCAAATCCAATAGTATTTCCGACGATTATTCCACCTCTATTGCTGCGCAGGACGGCGACTCTCTGATATTGACCATTAACCAAACCATTCAGTATTACCTGGAAAAGGGGTTGCGGGAGACCATGGAGCAGTACCGGAGCAAGGGCGCCTACGGTGTGGTGATGGACTGCAACACCGGCGCGGTGCTGGCAATGAGCTCTATGCCGGATTATGACTGCAACGAGCCGTACAAACTCACTTACGATAAGAACAAAAAAGCCATTAAGAAAATTAAGGATAAGACCAAAAAAAGTGAGGCAGAGAGCGCTGCCGTACAAAATCAGTGGCGCAATTTTACCGTGTCTGACACCTATGTGCCCGGCTCCGTGTTCAAAACCTTTATTGCCAGCGCTGCGCTGGAGGAAAAAGTGGTGAATTTGAACACCAGCTACACCTGTACCGGCTCCATTCAGGTAGAAGATTACAAAATGAACTGCCACTACCACGCCGGTCACGGCACACAGAATCTGACCCAAGGACTGGAGAACTCTTGTAATCCGTTCTTTATCACCATCGGCCAGCGGCTGGGTGTACACAATTATTTCAAATATTTCCAGGGCTTCGGCTTTACGGATATTACCGGCATCGACCTGCCCGGCGAGGCCAGCCCCCAGTATTATAAAGAGAAGCAGTATGGCATTGTGGAATTGTCCTCCGCTTCCTTTGGCCAGACCAACAGCCTGACCCCCATTCAGGTGTGCACCGGATTGTGTGCCATTGCCAACGGCGGCACGCTGCTGAAGCCTTATGTGGTGTCTGAGGTGCGGGACGCAGACGGTAAAGTGGTACAAAAGAACAGCCGTACCGCTGTGCGCCAGGTGATCAGTGAGGATACCTCCAAAAAGGTCTGTAAGATGATGAAGGCCGTAGTGGATGAGGGCACCGGCAAGAATGGCTATGTGGCCGGTTACCGTGTAGGCGGCAAAACCGGTACTTCCACCAAGCTGGGCGAGTCCGCCGCAGGGGAGAAAGACAAATATATTGTCTCCTTTGCCGCTATTGCCCCCTCCGATGACCCGCAAATTGCCATGCTGATTATTGTGGATGAGCCGAATGAGGATCTGGGCGGCGGCGCACTGTGCGCGCCTATCGCTTCTCAGGTAGTGGAACAGGCCATGACGGAACTGGGCGTAGAGCCGGTTTATACCGACAGCGAACTGTCTGCATTGTCTACCGCCGTACCGTCCGTTACGGGCAAAACGGTGGAGAACGCAAAGTCCGCTCTTTCTGAGCAAAAGTACAAGTACAAGGTGGTGGGCAGCGGCAAAACCGTGGTGGCGCAAAGCCCCTCCGGCAATGATGTGATTCCGGCCGGCGGCACGGTGTGGCTGTACACGGAGAGCGGTAAGGAAAAGAAGGTAAAAGTGCCTAACTTTACAGGCTGCTCCGTGAGTGAGGCCAAGGCATTGGCGCAGGCTCACAACCTGAATATAGAGATCACCGGCAACGATTTGTCCTCCGGCAATGTAAAAGCCTATCGCCAAAGCGAGAAGCAAGGCTCTATGGTTGCCCAGGGGAAAGTGGTCGTTGTATCGTTCAAAAATACAGAGTCCGTTTTAGACTGACAGAAGGGAAGATCGCAATGAAAGTATCCGAATTGCTGCAGGGGATCCCCTGCACCGGCACCTATAACGATGTGGAGGTGCTGGATGTGACCCAGGACTCTCGGCTGGTGGAGCCGGGGTATCTGTTTGTGTGCATCAAGGGCGCCAGCTTTGACGGCCACGCCGTGGCGGCAGAAATGCTGGAAAAGGGCGCCGTTGCCGTGGTTTGTGACCACGATATGGGGCTGCCCAGCCAGGTGATTACCCCCAATACCCGGGATGCCTATGCAACCATTTGTGCCAATTATTACGGCAACCCGGCAGAGAAATTGCAGCTGATCGGCCTTACCGGTACCAACGGCAAAACCACCACCACATTCCTCATTAAGCAAATTTTGGAGAATGCAGGCAAAAAGGTGGGTCTCATTGGCACGGTGCAGAATATGGTGGGCAGCGAGGTTTACCCGGCCAAGTACACCACGCCAGAGGCACACGAGCTGCAAAAGCTGTTTTCTTTGATGGTACAGGCCGGTTGTCAGTATTGTGTGATGGAGGTGTCCTCCCAAGCGCTGGCACAGGGTCGTGTAAAGGGACTTCACTTTGCGCTTGCCGCCTTCAGTAATCTGACCCAGGATCATTTGGACTATCATAAGACTTGGGAAAATTACTTTAATTCCAAGCGTATTTTGTTTGAGAATTGCGACAAAGCCGTCACAAATGCAGACGATCAAAACGGCTTGAAGATTGTGGAGGGTCTGCCCTGTCAGGTGACCACTTATGCGGTGGATACCAACAGCGCCGACTATGTGGCAAAGAACCTGAACTTTAAGCCCAGCGGTGTGGAATATGAGTTGGTGGCGCCGGAAAATATCGGTCGCTGTCACTGCCCCATTCCAGGCCGGTTTTCCGTTTATAATTCGCTGTGCGCTGCTACTTGTGCGCTGGAACTGGGCGTGCCGTTTGGCGATGTGCTCACCTCCATCAGCAAATCAAAAGGGGTAAAGGGCCGCATTGAAGTGGTACCTACCGACACGGACTTTACGGTGATCATCGACTACGCCCACTCACCGGACGGACTGGAGAATATCATTTCTTCTCTGCGGGAGATCGCAACCGGTCGCATTATGACCCTGTTTGGCTGCGGCGGTGATCGGGATAAGACCAAGCGCCCCAAGATGGGACGGATTGCGGCAGAGTTGTCCGATTTTTGTGTGGTGACTTCGGATAATCCTCGTAGCGAGAATCCCCATGCCATTATTGAAGATATTTTAGTGGGTATGCAAGGCATCTCCACGCCCTATGTGGTTGTAGAAAACCGCAAGGAGGCCATTGCCTGGGCACTGCATCACGCGGAGCCGGGAGACATTGTGCTGTTGGCGGGCAAAGGCCATGAAACCTACCAAATTCTGCCTACGGGCACCATTCATTTTGACGAAAGAGAAGTCGTGGCAGAGATCCTCGGCGCCGAGAAAAAATGAAAGCATTTACTTTACAGGAAGCGGCGGCAGCCTTAGGCTTGCCCCAAATGCAAGCCCAGGCCACCTTGGCCGATGTTTGCACGGATACAAGAAAAATACAGCCCGGCAGCCTGTTTGTCTGTCTGCGGGGGGAACGGTTTGACGGCCATTCCTTTGCATCTCAGGCGGCAAAGTTAGGTGCGGCGGCGCTCCTGGTGGATCACCCGGTAGACGCGGATGTGCCCCAGCTGGTGGTAACGGATACCGGCAAGGCGCTGCTCCAGTTGGCCGGTTGGTATCGGCGGCGGTTTCAGCTGCCGGTGGTGGGCCTGACCGGCTCCGTGGGCAAAACCACCACCAAGGAGTTTATCGCTCTGGTGTTGGGTGCCAAGTATAATACCTTAAAGACACAGGGCAACCTGAACAACGAGATTGGCGTGCCTCAAATGCTGTTCCGCTTGGAGGACAGCCACACGGCGGCGGTCATTGAAATGGGCATGAACCATTTTGGCGAGATCAGCCGTCTGACCCGGGCGGTGGCGCCCACTGTGGGACTGATCACCAACATTGGCGTGTCCCACATTGAGAACCTGGGTTCCCGGGCGGGAATTTTGCAGGCAAAACTGGAAATACTGGAGGGGATGGCACCGGATGCGCCCCTGATTGTGAATATAGATAATGATATGCTGCGCACGGTCAAGCTGGGGGACCATCCGCTTTTGACCTTTGCCATTGACGATCAAAGCGCGGATTTTACTGCCACGGATATTGCAGAGCAGGGGAGCACCACCACTTTTACGGTGCATCATAGCACCTTTACCCGGCCGGTAACCATTCCCACTGTGGGTATACATAATGTTTATAACGCCCTGGCGGCTATGGCTGTGGGCTATGTGACCGGGGTGAATCTGGCGGCTGCTGCGGCAGCCCTGGCAAACTATGTGCCTGCCGGTATGCGCCAAAATTTGGTGCAGGTGGGTGGCGTGCAGGTGATTGAGGACTGCTATAATGCCAGCCCGGACTCCATGCGTGCGGCATTGCAAACCCTGGGCAAGCTGCCGGTGCACCGCCGCTATGCGGTGCTGGGAGCCATGCTGGAGCTGGGAGATTACGCCAAGGAGGCACACACCCAAGTGGGCAAGATGGCGGCAGAGAATGGCATAGACGGCGTGCTGGCCTATGGGGCAGACGCTGCCTATATTGTAGAAGCGGCCAAGCAGGCGGGGCTGGAAAACGCCCGACTGTTTGACACAAAAGAGGCGCTGGCGCAGTCGCTGGCGCAGCAGGTACAACCCGGTGACGGTGTGCTCTTTAAGGGCAGCCGTGGGATGCACCTGGAGGATGTAATGCACACGGTGTATGAAAGGTGGGAGAAGGCGTAATGTCTATTGTATCTGTTCTGATCAGTTTGGTGGTGGCCTTTGCCGTCACCGCAGGGCTGGGGTTTGTGATCATTCCATGGTTGCGCAAGCTGCACTTTGGTCAAACCATTTTGGACATTGGCCCCGTGTGGCATAAGAAAAAGCAGGGCACGCCCAATATGGGCGGGTTGATGTTTATTATCGGGATCATTGTGGCCTTTATTGTAGGCGCCTTGACCCTGCATTTTTCCGGCGAGTCGCTGGAGAGCGCCTACTCTGAACTGCTCCCTGGGCGGGAGATTATTCTGCTGGTGGCGGGCCTGTGCCTGGCCCTCGGCAACGGGATTGTAGGCTTTACCGACGATTTTATCAAAATCAAGCTGAAGCGCAACAAGGGCCTGTCTGCTAAGCAGAAGTCTCTGGGTCAGCTGATTGTGGCAGTGGGATATGTGGCGACCCTGTGGTTCTCCCACAACACGGTGTGGTACTTGCCTTTTGCCGGTTCCGTGAACTTTGAGCGCAATTTCGGCACCGGACTGCTGTTTTGGGTGCTGTCCATTTTTATCATTTACGGCACGGTAAATTCCGTGAATTTAACCGACGGCATCGACGGCCTTTGCTCCTCAGTGACCGCCACCGTAGCCATTGCCTTTATCTATTTTGGTATGTACTGCGGCTACACGGGTATGTCCATTTTGGCTGCAGCTATTTTGGGCGGCGTGTTGGGTTTCCTGTGCTGGAATTGGAACCCGGCCAAGACCTTTATGGGCGACACCGGCAGCCTGTTCCTGGGTGGTTTGGTTGCAGCTTTAGGCTACTGTATCAAGTGTCCAATTTTGCTGCTGCTTTTCGGTATCGTTTATGTGTGCGAGACCATGAGCGATATTATCCAAATCGGTTACTTCAAGATCACCGACGGCAAGCGTATTTTCAAAATGGCGCCCATTCACCATCACTTTGAGATGTGCGGCTGGAAAGAAAAGAAGATCTGTGTTGTGTTTTCACTGGTAAATGCCGCCGGATGTATTCTCGCTTTGGTGCTGCTGATTAAGGGCACCTTCGGAAAATAAGATTTGAAGAAAGAACAGAAAGGAGCATTCTGTGGCTTACCACGCAGATAACGCATTGCCTTCCCACAGCGAAGGGGAACGGGTGCTGCCGATGCAAAAAGGCGGCAAACAGCGACTGAAAAAAAGTGATATTTGGGTCACCGGCTCCTTTGATGTGCCTTTTTTGGCGCTGTCTTTGCTGCTGCTCACCATCGGGCTTGTGATGCTTTTTTCCGCCTCCTATGCCTATGCTTTTTATAATGATGATGGCAACAGCTATGCTTATATCAGCCGCCAGCTGATTTTTGCAGTTGTGGGCCTGGTGGCGATGTTTATTCTATCCAAGTTGAATTATAAGGTGATCCAGGCGGCTACTGTGCCGCTGCTGCTGGTCACATTGGCGCTGCTGTGTTTGGTGCTGGTGTACCACACAAATCTGCGGGGCTTTCGCCGTTGGATTCCCCTTGGTCCCATTACTTTTCAGCCGTCGGATCTGGCTAAGTTCACCATCTCGGTGGTGCTGGCCAATTATATCAGTCGGTACTACCACCAAATGCGCAAGTTTAAGTACGGCTTTGTGTATCCCATTTTGGTCATAGCCGTATTTTGCGGGCTGATCTACTTAGAGCATCATATGTCCTGCACCATTTTGATCTTTCTCATCGGTGCGTCGCTGATGTGGGCCGGGGGCAGCAACTGGAAGTTGTTTGCCATCGGCGTTGGTATTGTGGCAGCCGTGGCGGTGCTGGTGGTGGTCAATCCGGAGTTGCTGGAGAATTACGCCGGCGAGCGCATACGCGCCTGGCTGGATAAAAGCTACTCGCCGGATGATCTGCGCTGGCAGACTAACAACTCCCTGTATGCCATTGGCTCCGGTGGTCTGTTTGGCACCGGGCTGGGCAATTCCAAGCAAAAGTACCTGTATGTGTCTGAGCCGCAAAACGACTTTATCTTTTCTATTGTATGTGAGGAACTTGGCTTTGTAGGCGCTGCGTTTATTATTCTTCTGTTTGGGCTTTTGGTGTGGCGCGGTGTTGATATTGCCAAAAAGTGCCCCAATCGGTTCGGCTCCCTGCTGGTGCTGGGTATTATGGCTCAGATCGGGTTTCAGGTGGTGCTGAACATTATGGTGGTCACAGATACCATTCCCAACACAGGTATTGCTCTGCCGTTTTTCAGTTACGGCGGCACAGCACTGATCCTGTTGCTGGGCGAGATCGGCGTGGTGCTCTCCGTATCACGCAAAAACAATCAAAGAGTGGAGGTAAGCGAATGAAGCTCCTGTTTGCCACCGGCGGTACAGCCGGTCATATTAACCCGGCTTTGGCTGTGGCTTCCTACCTAAGAGAAAAATATCCCGAGGCAGAATTTTTGTTTGTCGGCACGGCGGACCATATGGAAAGCCGTCTGGTGCCTGCTGCCGGGTTTGATTTTAAGACCATTCAGATCAGCGGCTTTCGCCGTTCCTTTTCACCGGCGGCCATTGCCCACAATGTGCGCACGGTGGCCTGGCTGATGAAAAGCGAAAAGAAATGTAAACAGATCCTCACCGACTTTCAGCCGGATGTGGTGGTGGGCTTTGGCGGTTATGTCAGCGGTCCGGTGCTGCAACAGGCAGTGAAGCTGGGTATTCCCACTTGTATTCACGAGCAAAACGCCTACCCGGGCATCACCAATAAAACCCTGGCCAAAACAGTGGATCGGGTTATGCTGACGGTAGAGGATGCTGCCAAGCACTTAACGCCGAAAAATCCGCCGGTGGTTACCGGTCTGCCGGTGCGTGGTCAACTCCTGTGTGCCGATCGGGCGGCTGCCCGGGCAGGATTGGGCATACCGGACGGTCAAATGTTGGTACTGTCCTTTGGCGGCTCTCTGGGCGCTAAGCCCCTGAATGAGGCCATGCTGCCCATTCTTCTGCGCCATGCAGAGGACGGCAGCTGTTACCATATTCACTCTGTGGGCACCAACGGCGGCGAATATTTAGAGAAGTTTGCGCAGGCGGGCTTTACCGATGGCCGCAAAGGCACGGTGGAAGTGCGCCAGTATATTGACAATATGGATGTATGTATGGCGGCGGCGGATTTGGTGATCGGCCGTGCCGGCGCCTCCTCTCTGTCTGAGATTGAGGCTATGGGCAAGGCGTCCATTTTAATTCCCTCGCCCTATGTGGCAGAGAATCACCAGTTCCACAACGCGATGGCGCTGGTAAATCGTAATGCCGCCCGCATTTTGGAGGAGAAGGACTTGTCCGCGGATACCTTGTCTGCCATGATGGACGAGTTGCTTTCCGATAAAGAAAAGCTGTTTGAAATTGAGCGTAATGCCAAGGCTATGTCTGTGGCTGACGCTCGCAGCCGCATTGCCGATGTAATCCTGGACCTAGCAAAGGCAAAATAACCCGATACACCCAAAGTCCCCTCCTTGCATAGTATGGCAAGTACGAGGGTGATGGAATGGAACAGTATGTAATCGAGGGTCAGACCAAACTCCGGGGCGTGCTGCCGGTGCACGGCGCCAAGAACGCAGCGCTGCCTATTTTAGCCGGCACGCTACTGGTACCCGGGGTGTGTGAAATACATAATTGCCCGGCGCTGTCCGATGTGGCGGCGGCCGCTGCCATTTTGCAGTCTCTGGGCTGCCGGGTGCAGCAGGAGCCGGGGGTAGTGACCGTAGACGCTACGACGATGAGCGGCACCTGTATTTCCGAAGAAATGATGCGTACCATGCGCTCTAGCATGCTGTTTTTACCGGCGATTCTCAGTCGGGCAGGCAGCGCCACCGTATGTTATCCCGGTGGGTGCGATATTGGACTGCGACCCATTGATCTGCACCTGTCCGCTCTGCGGCTGCTGGGTGCTCGGGTCACGGAGGACGGCTGCTGTATGCACTGCACGGCACCCGGTGGCCTGGTGGGTTGTCCCATACATTTGCCGTTCCCCAGCGTCGGTGCCACAGAGTGCGTGATGCTGGCGGCCTGTACCGCCAAGGGTGTGACTACCTTAATGAACGCAGCGCGGGAGCCGGAGATCGGTGATCTGGCAGACTTCTTAAATGCAGTGGGTGGCAAGGTGCTGGTAGATGGCAACGGCACGGTGATCGTTGAGGGTGTACCGTCGCTCCGCGGCGCGGCACATACCGTGATTCCGGATCGGATCGTGGCGTCAACATATATGAGCGCTGCGGCCATTACCGGGGGTAAACTGTTGCTGCGGCAGGTGCGCACGGCGCATTTGGCACCGGTACTGCCGGTGTTTCAGGAGATGGGATGTGACCTGCGCCTGGACGGCACAGATCTATTGATCACAGCGCCGGAGCGGCTGCGCGCCTTTAAGCGGCTGACCACCATGCCGTATCCGGGATTTCCCACAGACAGCCAGGCAGTGCTTGCCGCCGCAGCTGCCACTGCTCGGGGCACATCTGTGATTTGTGAGAATATATTTGAAAATCGATTTCGTTATACCTGCCAGTTGCAGCGCTTTGGTTGTGACATTGCTGTTAGCGGCAAAACGGAGGTAATTCGCGGTGTGCCTACGCTCCACGGGGCAAAGGCAGAGGCTACGGACTTGCGTGGCGGTGCCGCCTTAGTGGTGGCTGCATTGGCTGCTGCCGGTACTTCCACCATCAGCGAAATTCATCATATTACCCGCGGGTATGAGGACTTGCCGACCGTGCTCACTGCGGTAGGGGCAAATATCAAGAGGACGAACCATGAAACAAAGGACACCAGAACCGCCTGAACAACGGCGCAGCGCTTACTCGGATAATGGGCTGGAGCCGCCGAAGCTGTATCGTCGGGAGCAGCAGCAAGCCGCTTCCCGACAGCAGCGCCAGGCGCCGCCGATGACCCGTCAGGAACGGCGCAAAAAACAGAATAAACGCCGTCGGTTAAAGCGCAGCGTGCGCCGGGCTTTGGCCGTGATCGGTTTGGTACTGCTGGCGGTAGCGATTGTGGCGGTGCTGTGTCTGACCGTGTTCTTTAAGATTGAGAGCATTACCGTTACCGGCAGTAAGGTATATGACACGGAAAAGGTGCTCTCCGTTTGTACCATTGAAACAGGGGAGAACCTGTTTTTGGCAGATACGGACAAGGCAGCCCTGCAGTTGCAGCAGGCACTGCCGTATGTGTACAGTGCCAAGATTAAGCGCAAGCTGCCCGGCACCGTTCAGATTCAGGTGACAGACGCCGCACCGGCCTATGCGGTGAAGAATAAGGACAAGACCTATACCTTGATGGACGATCGGTTCAAGGTGCTGGAAGTGGTGCAGAAGAAGCCGAAAGAGAGTATTCTTATTCAAAAGGCCAATTTAAAAAGTGCCAAGGTGGGACAGACGGCCCAGTTTGCCAACAAGAATGTAGCAGCGTGCTTGACCCAGTTGGCACAGGCCATTCGTGATTATCAGTTCACAGAGGCAACGGCTATTTGCAGCGAGGGACTGAACAGCAACTCTATTGTATATGACGGTCGGATCGTCTTTAAGCTGGGCACCTGTGAGAAGCTGGAAAAGAAGATCCATCAGGGCTTAGCTGCCTGTGCACAGTTGGATCAGGATAACCCTTCTGTGAAAGGAACCCTTCGTCTAACAGGTGAAAAGCAATATTACTTTACAGAAGATTAGCTGTAAAGAAAATAAATATACATATTTTAGACAAGTTTCGCACACTTGTGGAAACTGCACAAATGGAAACCGGTTGAAAATCGGAAAAATTGTCAAAAACTTTGAGAAATATTCAAAAAAAGTGTTGCAAAAGGATTACAATATTGTTACAATATGATTTGTAAAGTTGTCTGCTGACAAACTGATGGATTTACAAAATAAATGAAGGAGATACATAATCTATGGCTCGTTATGAAATTGATACGGATGACAACAAGGTTGTTCAGATTAAAGTAATCGGTGTTGGCGGCGGCGGCGGTAACGCCGTGAACCGCATGGTAAAATGTAATATTCAGGATGTGGAGTTCGTTGCAATCAACACGGATCGTCCGGCTCTGGCTAAGTCTGCCGCTTCTCATAAGATTGAGATCGGCGAAAAAGCCACCAAGGGTCGCGGCGCCGGCGCTAAGCCGGAGGTTGGCACTCGTGCCGCCGAGGAGAGCCGCGAGGCTATTACTGACGCTGTGACCGGCGCAGAGATGGTATTTATCACTGCCGGTATGGGCGGTGGTACCGGTACCGGCGCTGCTCCCGTTGTAGCGAAGATTGCTAAGGATATGGGTATTCTTACCGTTGGCGTTGTGACCACTCCCTTTGCTTTTGAGGGCAAGCGTCGCATGAATCAGGCAAAAGAGGGTATCGAGGATCTGGCTCAGTATGTGGACTCCCTGATGGTCATTCCCAATGAAAACCTGAAGTATGTGACCGATGAGAAGATCACCCTGCTCAACGCTTTTGAGATTGCCAATGATGTACTGCGCCAGGGCGTGCAGTCCATTTCTGACCTGGTAAATGCTACCGGTCTGGTAAACTCTGACTTTGCCGATGTGACCGAGATCATGAAGGACGCCGGCTATGCCCACATGGGTGTTGGCCGCGCCAAGGGCAAGGACAAGGCCGAGGTGGCTGCAAAGCAGGCCATCACTTCTCCGCTGCTGAACACCTCTATCGAGGGTGCCCGGGGCGTACTGCTGAACATTACCGCTTCTACGGATATCGGTCTGGAAGAGATTGATGCAGCTTCTACCATCGTGACCAATGCGGTTCACCCGGATTGTGAGATCATTTGGGGTGCCAACTTCGATGAGGAGCTGGAGGACGAGATGATTATCACCGTCATCGCCACCCGCTTTGGTGACGAAGGCCCCAATCATCAGATCAAGTCCACCACCGCTAACCTGGAGGTTGCACCGCCGGTAACCGAGCCTGTGGCGCCTACCACTGCTGCCCCCTCTGCGTTTACCAACAGCGATGATGACGCCTTTGACCAGATTGTGGATTTCTTTAAGAAGTAAGCAAGTTTGATACAAAAAGCGCTCCTGTTTTTCAGGAGCGCTTTGTATTTATACAGATCGTTCAAAAGTAGGCAGGATGTATATTTATCGTCTCTGTGGTATAGAAATGTGGAAAATAATGAGAAAGCAAGTGAAAGCCTTTACATTTTGCACATTTTCCACCGAGTTTTTCGCAAATTTCGTCCACAAACCAATGGAGACTTCCACAGTTTGAACATAGATTTCCACATCGATTTTCACTTTGTGATTTTGTAAAGGCATTGTGCCTTACAGAGAGAAAGGACCGATATGCAGAATTTGCATACCGGTCCTTTTGATTTTTATGCACCGTTACCATTCACTTTTTGTATAAGAGCGAATGATGTTGGTAATGGGATTGTCCCTTTTCCAGCCTTTGCCCTTACCGCCCTTGGCCTGGTCCTGGATCTTGCCTGCACGAATGGTGACAAAGTCCGCCTTGTCAATCAGTTTTTCCATTGGCGGAATATCGTCAAAGTCGTAGTCGCCGGTAACAGTGTCCAGCAGGGGGGTAGCCAGGGTGGTGTTGGCGTATTTCTTCACCGCTGTCATGGCCATAATGATCAGTCGATTGTCCTCCGGCAGGGTTAGGGTCTTGGCACCGCGAATGTCCAGTTCATACAGGTAGAACCAGGCTTTCTTGGCGGCAATGTTGCCCTCCGGGTGATGGCAGTGTGTGAATTCAAGGGCAATGTCCGCATCCTTAATGCGGGCGGTCTGCTTCAGTCCAGCCATATCCCACAGAAATGGCAGCTCTGCCATACTGTGAATGGTTAGGGTCTTGGTGCGCCGATCGGTGGCGAATTCCGCCTGCCGATCACCGGCGGTGCTGGCTGCCAAGAAGTACAGCTTGGTGCAGCCCTTGGGCAGTTCCAAAGTCTCGCCGCGAGCCACAAGCAGGTCGTTGCCGTCGCTGACCTGCGGCAGCTTAAATGTAATGCCCTTATAAGTGGGTACCTGCGGTAGCAACTCTGCCGGCAGCGAGAACCCGGCGCCTTGCAGAATACAGTTACGCATATCCTCGTCGGTGGTTAAGCCCTTGGTGTTCACCGGAAGCTCCATTTTTTTAAATCTCTCTCGGGGCAGCTTTTCTGTCTCAAAGGTGAGTAAAAAGGTTTTCACTTCAAAGGGCTTCAAATCAAAGGTCAGTTGACCGTTTTGGATCTCTATCGGTTGAATCGGTCGCTCGTCTGCGGTGCACAGGGTGGCACCGGCGATGGCCCGATAGACGGAGAAGGTTACAGCCTTTTGCGCTTGGCCTGCAGCTTCGCCAACGCGGACGATATAACCGCTGCCATCCTCGCTTTTCTTAAAGGCGCGGAGTAAGGCGTTCTCCGTATTTAATGCAGCCGCGGAAAATGCGCTACCCAGCTTGCCGTCCTTGCGGGCGGAGGTTTGGAATGCTACCAGCGGTTTGCTAAAGGCTTCTGCCGCTGTTTGCGTGCCGGTCTGCCAGCCGCCCTTGTGGCTGTAAATGCCAAAGCCGAAGCGGTTGCGCCCAAGGTCCATCAAATCCTGGCGTGCCTCTTTGATAAAAGCGCCGGCGGGCGTGTGCAGGCAGGTGAGCCGCAGGGTGTGATCGTCCGGCTTATCCCAGCCGTACTTACTGTCTGAAAAGACGGACACCCCAAAGTCACCGTCGCTGCCTGTCAGATCCGCCCACTTTTGTGCCGGCACTTCATACAGTTTTTCGTTATTATTTCCTCTGTGGATTACACCCAGTCCCAGGTCGTAGTCCGCGCCGTTTGCGGCGGCAACAAAGGGAAATTCAGCCTTGAGCATAGACCGGCGGCTGCGCCAATCCACGGCGTTCTCCACCCGAATACAGCTGCTGCCGGCATCCAGGCTGATGATCTGTTCCACTTTAGACACGCCCAGTTGACGGCTGACTTTAATCGCCGCTTTGGCGGGGCCACTCTCCAGCAACTCAAACTTCGGTGTGTTGGCATAGAGATAAGGCGCTTTGTCAATATCGGCCTTGCGCATTTCCCACGCCGGGTAGTTTAGTTCGCCGGTATCGTGGAGCACAGCCAACTTAATGGGTCTTTCCAAAATCTGGCGCCCCAGCTCTTTATCATACAAAAAGGCGATATCGCCGTTTTTGTTCAGCAGCAGACGGTACTTGCGGTTCTCCAGCATGTGCTCGCCGCAACGCAGGTCAGTCTTTACCGGGCAGGGGGCGTTTGCTGCCGTCACATCCAATACCAGGTAGCCCATAGGAGGCACGGTGGCCAGCACCGCCATGTGAAATGCCTTGCCTTCTTTGCGGATTACCTGGCTGGGCAGCTCATTACCGTCTCGATCCAGCACTCGCAGGTACTTGCCGTTGTGATTCAGTCGCACATGGGCTTCTACCGATTCCGTTCGGGCAAAGGGCAGGGGATTGTGTACGATCAGGGCACAGTCTGTTACCCATTGGGTATCCAGTTGGTTGGCAATGGCACCCACTGCACCGGTGTATTCTCCTTGCAGCTGTACCAGCGAGGTGTGGTAGTCGTTCCACCCGGTGTTGTAAATGTCCATATTGGAGGTGCCGGGCAAGTCGTCGTGGAACTGGTGCTGGATCAGTCGCTCCCAGGCCTTTGTCACCGTTTCCTGCGGGTAGGTATAGACCCCCAGCAGCTCCGCGGTGGAGAGGGTGCTCTCTGCCACATCGGCCAGCACCTCACATTGGCGGTTCAGTCGCTTGCCCATCGCCCGGGCAGTGTAACCGCCGGCACCGTGGCTGGTCATCAGCAGCTCGTTGTTCCACACGGGCAGACGGTCCTTGTCGCTGTCCGGCAGGGCATCAATGTCCTTGAAAATTTGGTCGGACTGCGCACTGATCACATCAAAGTCTTTTTGCTCATTTTCTGCCGCGCTGGCACACACGCTTTGCACGCTCTCCTCTGTGGGAGCGCCGCCAACGTCGCCGGTGCCGTACAGGTGCTGGGCATAGGGGAGACCGCCTTCAAAGGCGTTCTTTGCCACATCGTCAATGACGGACACTTCGCCGCGCAGGTCGCCGCTGAATTTGGAGCGGTAAGACCGGGCGTTGGGGCACGCCAGCACACGGCTGCCGTCCACGCCTTGCCAATAACCCAGGGTAAAGGGCACGCCGTAGGCACTGCCCCAACTGAGTTTTTGGGTCGTAAAGCCCAGCAGCCCGGCGTACTTCATCACAGACGGCAGCGCCTGGCCGAAGCCAAAGCAGTCAGGCAGAAAAATGTCCTTAGACTGCACGCCGAACTTTTCCTGAAAATACCGATTGCCAAGGAGAATATTGCGAAAAAGTGCCTCCGGAGAGGGAATATTCACATCGCCGTTCTCATAGCAGGCGCCGGCGGGATACCAATTACCGTTCTTTACAAAATTCTGAATTTCCGCAAAGGCCAAAGGATAATATTCCTCAATCAGCTGATAGCGAAAGGCACCTTCAAAATTGAAGCAGTAGTCGGGATAACGCTCGATCAGATCAAAGTTCTTACGCAAGGTATCCGGCAGGTATTCCTCAATGGTTTTGCGCAGATCCCAGCGCCACACCGTGTCCAGATGGGCGGTGGATACTGCATAAACTTTCTTCTTTTGCATACTTATTTCTCAATAATCTCGTAGGTAAATTCGTACTGCTCTTGCAGAGCCTTTACCTTGTCCTCATTGTCCTCAATAAAGGTGGGGGTGTACACGCTCTTGCCATCCTTGGAGTAGTCGGCTACAATTTGATTCAATGCCTGCCAGGCCTCGTCCTCTTTCTCATAACCGTCGGCAAATTTGATCAAAAACTCTCTGTGTTTGGGAAGTCTGACTTTCATACTGTTCTCCTGTTCCGGGCATAGCCCATAAAATATACTTTATTATAATATTAAAAACATATTATTGCAAGAGCAGATCGGCTTTTTCTGCCAGCAGGGCGGCAGCGTGGGCAATGGCAGCCCGGGGCGGGGTATCCTTATCTGTCAAGGTAATCACCTTGTCACCTATCAGGGTGCCGTCCCCATCGCCGCTGATCACCACACAGCGCTTGCCTAGCTTTTTGGCGCGTTGTGCCACCTGATAAGGCAGCTTGCCCATCAAGGTTTGCCGATCCGTGCGCCCCTCGCCGGTAATCACCAGGTCTGCCCCGGCAATGGCACTGTCCAGATCGGCCAGCGCCGCCAGCAGATCAAACCCGCTTTGGGTGCTACCACCCAGTACGCCGTACAGGCCGCCGCACAGTCCGCCGGCTGCACCGGCACCGGACAAAGCACTGACAGCATTAGGCAACAGCGCCGCCAGGTGCGCCATACCGTTGTTCAGCAGTTGTACTTGCGCCGGAGTGGCGCCTTTTTGGGGACCGAACACCGCAGCGGCACCGTTTTCGCCTGTATAAGGATTGGTCACATCGCAGGCGTATGTAAAGTGCATACCCTTTACGCGACTTTGAAAATCCGACGGAATCTGCAACCGGTCGATCCGCTGAAGATCGCCGCCGGTCGGGTGGGGGATAGAAGTCCCGTTTCGGTCATAAAATGCCACGCCAAGAGCGGCCAACGCACCGGCGCCGCCGTCGCACATACCGCTGCCGCCAAGGCCGATGATAAAATGGTGAAATCCAAGGTCTATGGCGTTTTTTAGCTGCATACCGACGCCGTAGGAGGAGGCGGCCATAATGTCCTTTTTCGTCTGTAAAGCGCAGGTTGCGGCGCACTCGATCAGCGCCGTATCGCCCCAGGTGTACAGGGGTGCTTGTATTGTATTGCCATATAGGTCAACGGCATTTGTGTAAAGGGTGTCGCCCTTACAGGCGTCAACGCAGCAGGTGCCAAATCCCTCGCCTCCGTCGGACAGGGGCAGGGTGGCTACCGTCACCCCCCGGTGGGTCAGCAACGCTTGCGCCAATATATCGCACACCTGGCGGGCAGTTAAGGAGCCTTTGTAGCTATCCGGCGCAATGAGAATGTGCATCTTCAATCAACCTCCTGAGTGCTGCTTGAAAGTCTTTATCCTGTTCTGCCGTGCGCTTGGACGGCCCTTTCAGCCGGTAGCCGCCTCGCCGGGCTTTCTTGGCTGCGTGGCGGGTGAGCAGCAGCGTGTCAATATTGGCGTCGGTGAGCCGCTTGCCGTTTTGGGTAATGGGATAGCCCCGCTTGGCCAGCACCATGGCTGCCAGTCCGTAATCTTGGGTCACCACTATGTCTCCCGGCTTCACCTGGCGGATTAGGGCAAAGTCTGCGCTGTCGCTGCCTTTATCCACCGTGACGACCCGGGCGTTTTTCTCTTTAAACTCATGGCTGGTGTCGCAAAAGAGGATGGCCTCCAGCCCATGTTCGGCTGCTGCTTGCAGAGTCAGATCCACCACCGGGCAGCCGTCAGCGTCAATTAAAATCTTCATAGGCATATTGTACCACATTTGAATTTTGGTTGCAATTCTGTTATACTGGCGTAAGAAAGGCGGGGACGATATGCGAATTTTAATTGTGCGCCATGGCGATCCGGACTATGAGAAGGACTCTTTGACCCCCAAGGGGTTCCGGGAGGCAGAGCTGTTGGCGGAGCGACTGTGTAAACTGGATGTAAAGGCATTTTACTGTTCACCTTTAGGTCGAGCGCAGGACACGGCACGACCCACTTTGCAGCGGTTGGGGCGCAGCGCAGAGACTCTGGATTGGCTGCAAGAATTCCGCGGCCAGGTGCGCCGGGGGCTGAAAGTGGAGGGCTGTTGGGATCGGCTGCCTTCTTACTGGTGTAAAGAGGACAATTACTATTCGGCCGATGCGTGGTTGCACACTCGGCTGATGCAAAGCAAAAATGTGGAGAAAGAGTATCGCTATGTATGCCGCCATTTGGACACCCTGCTGGCGCGGCACGGCTACCGGCATAACGGTCGAGTGTTTGATGTGGTAGACGGCAATCATGATACCATTGTTCTGTTTTGTCACTTTGGCGTAGAGGCGGTGCTGCTCAGCCACCTGCTCTCTGTATCGCCGATGCCCCTTTGGCACAATTTTGTGGCGCTGCCCACCTCCGTTACCACAGTGGTGACCGAGGAGCGGGAGCAAGGAATTGCCACTTTCCGTGTGCAGCAGTTTGGCGATTTGTCCCACCTGTATGCGGCGGGGGAGCCGCCGGCGTTTGCCGCACGGTTTTGTGAATGCTTTGCGGATGATACCCGCCATTAAAAAGAATATAAAAAAATGCACCTTGCCCGGAGTCCATCCCGGTAGGGTGCATTATTTTTGTTCTCGATGCGCGCGCAGTAGGCGGATGGGCACCGCCACCAGCACAGCGCCAAGCCCCATACCCGTGGCGATCTGTAAGGTTTGTGCAGCATAAGCAACGGCTTGATTCGGCTGGCCCCACAACAGGTATTGCATGGCGTAGTAGATGGCGCTGCCGGGCAGCAGGGGCACGGTAGAGGGATAGAGCAGTACGGTGGACGGGGTCTTCAGCACCCGCGCCAGCAGCTCTGCGTATAGGGCAACGGCCAGCATGCCCCATAGGGTGGCGCCAAAAGCCCCCATGCCATTTTCTTCGGCAAACCGATATACAGTGCCGGACAGCAGACCGCCAAAAGTTGTAAAGAACAGCAGTCGCCGCGGCACCTGCATTAAAACAGAAAAAGCGAAAGTGCCAAGGGCACCGGAGAGGATCTCTCTCACCGCCCCACGCTCCCCGGCAGCCAAAGGGCAAAGGCACAGCCCAGGGCGATAGCCAGGGCACACAGCACTGCCTCTGCCAGTTGCAGCAGTCCGGCCAGCAGATCACCGTCAATCATATCTCGTAGCGCGTTGCCCACCGTCAGCCCGGGCACCAGCAACATAATGGTGCCAATGAGTATGTTGGCGCCCCGTAGGGGCAGTCCCAGTGCCTGCGGCGTAAACGCCAGTAGTCCGGCTACCGTGGCGTCCAGCAGCACGGCAGTAAAGCCGGATTGCAGTGCCGGTCGATAGCCGGACACTAAAATGCCAAATCCGCCGCACAGCACCGCTTCTGCCCAAGTGCCGCCAAAGTAAATGCAAAAGGCGGCAGTGGCCAAAAAGGTGCATAGCAGTCGGGTGCGCCTGCTGTATATCCGGCGTTTGGTGACAGTCCAGTCTACCGTCTCGCCCCTGCACAGGCGGCGGGACAGGGTGTTCAGCCGATCCAGTTCTGCCAGGTCAATTTCCTCCGGCCCCAAGCGCTTGGTGCCGGTGTGGGTGGTGTTGTCCGCCAGGATCACCGTGGCAGTGAGTATGCCCGGCACAGCCCACACCTGGGCATCTGTGGCACCGGCGGCATAATTGATCCGGGTGACTGTATCTTCTGTGCGGCGCACTTCGCCACCGCTTTCCATCATAGCTGCACCGATCTCCAGGGACAGACGCAGCGCTTGCATTTTTTGCGATTCCATATTCTTAGTGTGTGCAAGGCGAGAAAAAATATAAAAACCCTCTTGGTGCATATTTTACATCAAGAGGGCTCTTTTTCTGTTGTCTGTTTTTTTATGGACTTCGGTATTTTTGCTTGCGTTATTTTTTGGACCAGGTGGAGGGGGAGAGTGCAAACCAAAGCGGGAAGATTTCCAACCGCCCCAGCAGCATTGCCATGGACAGAACAAATTTGGACAAGTTCGAGTATCCGGTATAGCTTTGCACCGGACCCACCAGCCCCAGGCCGGGACCGATGTTGTTAAAGCAGGATACCGTGGCGGACAGGTTGCTCTCTATATTAAAGTTCGGCTCCAACGAAAGGATTAGAAAGATCCCGGCGATGAAGGCAAAATAAATGGGAAAGTAGGCACTGACGCCGTTTAAGGTAGCGTTGTCTACCCGCTTGCCTTCTAATTTGACCACGCCTACGGAGCGGGGGTGCAGCATGTGACGCAATTCCCGGCGTATGAGCTTAAACAGTAGCATCACGCGAGAGACCTTCAGTCCGCCGGCAGTAGAACCGGCACAGCCGCCCACAAACATCAGCAGGAATAAAATAGAACGGGACAGATCCGGCCACAGGTCAAAGTCTGCCGTAGAGAAGCCGGTGGTGGTCAGGATAGATGCCACTTGAAAGGTGGATAGCTGCAATGCCTTGCCCACGCTGTGGTACAGATTGTAAATATTGGCGGTGATCAGCGCTGTAGCCACACCGAAGATGCCCAGGTAGCACCACAATTCCTGACTTTTGAATAGGGAGCGGAAGTTGCGCAACAGCGCCAGATAATACAGGTTAAAGTTGACGCCGAACACCAGCATAAATATGGTAATGACCACCTGACAATAGGTGGAGTAGCTGCCGATACTGTCTGCCTTAATGCCAAAGCCGCCGGTGCCTGCGGTGCCAAAGGAATGCACCAGTGCGTCAAACAGGGGCATTTTGCCGCATACCAGTAAGATGACTTCCACTGCGGTGAGAAAAACATAAATCAAATAGAGAATCCGCGCGGTCTGTTTGGCGCGGGGTACCAGCTTGCCCACAATGGGACCGGGCATTTCCGCTCGCAGGATGTGAATGGAGCGGTCCGTAACCGAGGGGATGATGGCCATAATAAAGACCAGCACACCCATACCACCTACCCAGTGGGTAAAGCTGCGCCACATCAGCACCCCGTGGGGCATGGATTCCACATCGGTCATTACCGAGGCGCCGGTGGTGGTGAAGCCGCTGACTGTCTCAAAAAAAGCGTCAAAGAAGTTGGGCAGCGCGCCGCTGAGCACAAAGGGAATACAACCGATCAGGGACAGGGCTATCCAGGCAAAGGCCACGATTACAAAGCCCTCTTTGGCGTAGATCACCCGGTTCTTGGGCTTAAAAATCAGCGACAGGGCGATACCCAGTACCAGGGCTATGCCGATGGTGATGAGAAAGGGCAGCGGCGTTTCTTTATAGAGGAGCGCCACCACCAGCGGCAACAGCAGCATGGCTGCCTCCGCCAGAACGATCTTACCGATCATGTAAAATACCATTTTACGGTTCATGGTTTCTGTTCCTCTAATCCTTATTTAATAATATCCGTCAGGTCGTGCAAGCGGCGATTGGCAGCCAGCACCACGACTTTGTCTCCGGGCATAATCTTGTCCTCGCCGGTGGGAATAATGGTTTTTCTGCCACGAATGATCCCGGCGATCAGGGTGTTTGGCTTTAATGCCAGGTCTTTCAGCGCCGTTTGGGTTATGGCAGAGCTGCCGCAGACTTTGAACTCCAGCGCCTCCGCCTTGCCGTCCATAATTTTATACATCGTTTCCATATTACTGTCCTGGGAATTGCGCAGGGCACGGGCATAGCGAACCACCACATCGGAGGTGATGTCTTTAGGAGACACCAGGCAGTCCAGACCCAGCTTTTCCGCCATGTCGCCCAGTTCGTTGCGGTTGACCTTGGAGATCACCTTGGGTACATTCTGGGACGCAGCAAACAAAGACATTAAAATGTTTTCCTCATCAATGCCGGTGAGTGCTACAAAGGCGTCCATAGAACGCAGCCCCTCCTCCAACAGCAGCTCCTGCTGGGAGCCGTCGCCGTTAATGATCACAGCGTTTGGCAGGGCCTCACACAGATTCCGGCAGCGTGCCCGATTTTGGTCGATGATCTTAACATTGTTGCCGGTGTTGGAAAGCATTTTGGCCAAGTAAAAGGCGGTGCGGCTGCCACCCAGGATCATTACATCTCTGGCCTGCTTGCGCAGCACGCCCAGGCGTTTGAGCAGCTTTTGAACTTCAGCGGGAGATGCGGTCAGGCTGATTTTGTCGCCCCCGTGGAGAACAAAGTTGCCGTCAGGGATAAACACCTGTTCTCCCCGGCGCACGGCGCAGATCAGCACCCGGGTATGGTACTTCTTTTGCAGGTCGATCAGACGAATGCCGTCCAGTATAGAGTCCTCTCGCAGGCGCAACTCTGCCATTTCAAAATTTCGCCCGGAGAAGTATTCAATCTTCACCGCAGAGGGCACTTTGAGAATATTAAACAGCTCCTGTGCGGTAAGCAGCTCCGGGTTGATGGACATAGAAAGGTTCAGCTGCTGGCGCATAAAGCCAAGGGAACGGTCGTTGTACTCCGGGTTACGCACTCTGGCGATGGTGTGCTTGGCGCCCATTTTGCGGGCAAAAAAGCAGCACAGCATATTCATCTCGTCCGAGCCGGTGGCCGCCACCACCAGTTCCGCCTTGTCTACCGCTGCTTCCTCCAGGGTCTCACAGTCGGCGCCGTTGCCGCAGACACCCATCACATCATACATATTGGTGATCTGTTCCAGAACGTGGGCGTCCTTTTCCAGCGCCACCACATCGTGCCCCTCGGCAGACAGGCTCTCCACCAAGGTGGAGCCGATCTTACCACAGCCAACAACAATAATATTCATTCTTTTTCCTCATTTAATTAGATTTAGTAGAATTACAAACCTATACTGCCCCAAATCATACCACTTTCATACGGGATTTGCAATATACCTTTGCTAAAAATTAAAATGAAAAACCGTCTGCCCCAGGCAGACGGCTCTTGCTTATTGGTTTAAGGTGTTGCGGATCTCTTTGCGGGCGGCCCGTTCCAGGGTGCGGGCGTCTGTAATGACGGTTTTGTCGTAGCAATAGCTGATGGATTGGGTCAGCCCCAGCAGCAGGAACAAAAAGATCATCTGCTTGGGGGAGTTGAAGATAAAGTCCGACAGCCCAAAACCCAGGTACAGCACCAGGGAGGTGAACACGCAAAACACAAGGGTCAGCTTTCTGGAATTGTTGGTGTTGATTTCCAGCAGTTTGCCGGCGCTCCAGATCAGGAGAATGCCCAGCAGAATAATACCGACCACCCCAAGCTCTACCCAAAATTCAATAACAAAATTGTGGGCGTGGGGTTTGTCCAGATTATACATATACTTGAGAATGTTGCCGGTTTCCTCACATCCGAAGCCGGTGCCGATGAAAAATGCCCGGGTGTGGGAGAGCACATAATCAATCAGGCTTTCCCAAATATTAAAGTGCGCCACAGAGGACTTCTTGGCCTCGCCGTTGCCCCCGGAGGAGAAGATAATGCCGTACCGGGTGAGAATGGAGGGCACGATCACTGCAATGGTGGGCAGGAAGATGGTGAGCATCTGCTTCCAGTACCGGCGGCACAGTACAATGAACATAAAGACCCAGCCGGCCAAAGCAATCACGCAGCCGGCGCGGGTTAGGGTGGAACTGAGCCCGGCACTGATGAGCACATTGGCAAGAAAGCACAGCACTTTCTGCTTTTTTGTCTTGGCGTTTAAGAACAGGTAAATGGAAATGGGATAGGCGATCACCATATGGGTGGCCAGTAGATTGGGATTGGAAAAAGTGCCGCTGGCTCGGGAGTCAAAGGTTTTGGTGCTGATGGCAAAGGGCAGGTGGGTGTAAATGAATTTGTCCAGTCCCTTGTACAGCGGGGTTACCAGCACGGCGCCGTCCGGAATACAGTCGTAGCGGTTCAGGGTGTAGCCGCAGATCTGCAAGGTGCCGATCACGCCGTTGACGCAGGCGCTGGCGGTGCAGGTTTGCAGCAGCGCATCAATCTTGTCCCGGCTGCGGGCCAAGTTGTAGATCATCACTTGGAGCAGAAACATACCCCACCACAGTGCAGCGGTGGAAAAAGTGGAAAACGGCGTGGGGGACCACAGGGTGCTGAGAATGGCATAGCCCATAAACAGCATCATCATTTTGCCGATGGTGCCCACCTTGGCCTTTCGCCCCTCCCGGCTCCATTGCACCTTAAAGACGATAAAGCCCGCAAACAGAATAAAGGGACTTACATACTCCGGCAGCAGGGGAAAGAGAAACAGGATGGCAAGGAGCCAACACCAGCCCGGGTTGGTGCGATATTCGATTTTCAGCGCGGCAAGTTTTTCTTTCATATACACTCTCCGTGCAGGGGGCTGCACTTTTCTTGGCGTTTTCTGCCCCTATATTACTACAAGACAGCGAATTTTGCAAGGGCGGGGGATTTACAGATTGTTTACACCTTCATCGGCAAAGAAAGGTTGCAACCGCAGTGTAAGTATAGTATAATTGATAAGACATTGAAACAAAGGAGCATTGTTCTATGGACGACGAGAAAAAATGGTCCGGTGATGAGCCGCAGAAGGATACGGCACCGCCGGAAGCAACCAAGCCCTCTGTGCGTTATGAGAAAAACGATAATTGGGAATTTGAGGCTCAGGCGCCTACCTTGGATGACAATTTCCTGGCCGATGATCAGTTTGAGATTCAGATGCCGGCGGAGAAGCCTCGTTCGGCAGAGTCTGTACCTGCTGCTGCCGCCGCGGCAAACAGCGGTGAAAAGCAGGTCACCGTGCGTACGGCACCCTTGAAGATCGCTCTGTTTTGTCTGCTGTTTGCAGCCGTGGTGGCTGTATTGGCAGTGTTAGGTGTACGCTACTACACCGTGCCTAACGGCAAAGAGGGCGAAATGCTCAATCCCGGCGGCACGGCCCTGACGGTAGGTGAGACAAAAGTGTCCCTGGGCGCATACAACTACTATTATTCCCGTATCGTTCAGAACTACCTGAACTACGCCAATTACGGCTACTATGACTTGGACTCAACCAAGGATTACAGCAAGCAGTATGTGACCAATTCCGATGGGGAGAAGATTACATGGTTGCAAATGTTCAAGGACAAGACCGTGGATCAAATTCAGTATGTGACCTCGTATTATGAGGCCGGGCAGGCAGCGGGTATTACCCTGACGGCGGATCAGAAGAAGAGCATCAAGGAGCAGATGGACAGCTTAAAGTCCAGCGCATCCGAGGCGAATCAGTCCCTGGACGATTATATTGAGAAAGAATTCGGCGATTACTGCACCGCTGCCACGCTGGAGACTGTGCAGGAGCAGGCATATATTGCTGAGAACTATTATCGCCACACGCTGACCCGTTCCAACATCAGCGATGCGGAATACAATGCGTTCTATAAGGCGCACAGTAAGGATTATTACAACTGCGCCTTTGCCTTTATTGAGATGACTTATGACACCACCAGCGCAGAGACCAAGGCAGCGTCGGTGAAAAAGGCAAAGGAGTACTTGACCAAGATCCATTCCGTAAAGGATATGAAAAAGATGATCCCCACCGTGTGTGCGGATCTGATCAAGCAGTATGTAGCCGGCGGCTACTTTGAGAATGAGGCCAAGGCTGTGGATGGACTCAGCGAGTATGTGGAGAACACCATGACCGCCAAGGACAGCTCCTATGGCAAGGAGACCACTAAGTGGCTGTTTAACGACAGCACCAAGGTGGGCGACACCACTTATTACTGCGACGAGGAAAACGGATTTATCTATCTGTTTATCAAGACCGGCACACCTAAGTTGGACGAGACCACCGTGTACTCCGTGCGGCACCTGCTGGTGACCCCCGGGGACGACAGCAAGGACAGCAGTACCTCCTCCACCGAGAAGAAGTACACCAAAAAAGAGTGGGCAGCTGCCAAGGAAAAGGCTGAAAAGCTGCTGGCACAGTACAACAAGACGGACAAGACCGAGTACGATTTTGCCATGCTGGCGGAGGAAAACAGCGCCGATACCAATTCCACCTCCGCAGGCGGTCAGGGCATTTTCGGCGGGATGATTGAGGGCACCAAAAAGGGCGCCATGGTGGCCGAATTTGAGAAATGGGCTATGGACGACAGCCGCAAGTACGGCGATGTGGCCATTGTAAAGTCCAAGTACGGCTACCACATTATGTATTTCATTGACAAATGCCCCCAGTACCAGTACAACTGTAAAAAGGACATTCTCTCCGACCGGGAGACCCAGATGGTCGACGGCTGTGCCGTAAAGGAGCACAAGACGGTGATGAAGAAGGCCACCCAGGCTAAGCCGCAGGAGAGCACCACCGCCGGCAGCTCTGCTACCGTCGGCACCACCGGCGAATAATTCCAAAACCAAAAGGGAACAGGCGCTCTCTCCGGAGAACGCCTGCTTTTTTGTATATTTTATTGAAAAAAAACAAAAAACCCTTGTAATATTTTAGCAAGTAGTGTAAAATATCTTTGCATTGTTTTTAGTAAATTCTAACGAATTAAGGATGATTGACAAATGGCAAAAGACAAAAAAGAACTGGACGACGATCTTTTGACCGGCGGCAAGACCCTTTCTTCCGACGCCGACAACAAAAAGGCAGAGAAGAAAAAGCAGGCCGCTGCGAAAAAGGCAGAAAAGAACGCAGCTAAGTTGGCTGCCAAGAAGGAAAAGCTCTTAAAGGAAATCGAGGCTGCCAAGGCCGCCGTTGCCGCAGAGAGCGACACCGAGAAGAAAGAAAAAGAGCAGCAAAAGCTCAAGGCACTGCAAAGCCAGTTGGCTGCACTGGGCAGCAAAAAGGCCGCCTTGCAGATGGCTAAGCGCACCAAGAAGATCGCGACCTCTGTGATTGCGGTGGTGGTTGTGGTGGCGCTGCTGGTGACCTATGTGGCCACCGGTGCCGTGCGAAAGGGCTTTATCAGCTACCTGGGCTGGCCGGCCCAGACGGTGACGGCGCTGACCGTTACCGACGGCAAGGACCAAAAGGCCAATATTAAAGTAAGTACATACAACTACTACTTTGCTACGACTTACAACAATATGCAGAGCCAGCAGAGCCAGTACCAGAAGTACGGCCTGGATTTGAGCAAGTACCACCTGGATGTGGACTTTGACAAGCCCCTGTCTAAGCAAACCACCAAGAATGACGACAATAAGGAAGTCACTTGGCTGGAGTACCTGCACGACGAAGTGCTGGAGACCATCAAGTCCAATTATATGTACTACCTGGAGGCTGTAAAGGCCAACGACGGCAAAGAACCGAAGATCACCGATGAGCAGCAGAGCGACATCGATGATACTATGAAGCAGTACAAGGAGCAGGCGCATAAGTACGGTTATACCTTAAGCGCATATCTTGTAAAGGCCATGGGCCGCGGCGTAACGGAAAAGACTTTCCGCCAGGAGGCCAAGATCGCCTACATTGCCCAGAATTATAAAAATGACCTGTCTGAGAAAAAGGCCAGCAAGACCTACTCCGAGGACGATTATAACAAGTATCTCAAAGAAAATCGGGACGACTTGGTGAGCGTAAGCATTCGTGCTTTTGAGTGCGACACCGAGGATGATGCCAAGGCTTTTGCCAAGGCGTTGAAGAGCGACGGCTCCAACTTCACTGCTTTGTGCAGCGCTTATGCCTCCTCCGATTTCTACAAGAAAGCCTATAAGGCTGCCGGTTACTCTACCCAGTTGGATGTGACCAAGACCACCTTGAAGAACCAGCAGATGGCCATTGCCACTGCGGACAGCAAGGACAGCACCAAGTATCCCGGTTTGGACTGGCTGTACAGCAAGGACCGCAAGGCCGGTGATGTAAAGCAGTACAGCACCTCTGTGGTGTATGTTCTGCGCCCGGTGGCTCTGTCTGAGACCAAGACCGTTAATGTACGCCATATTCTCATTAAGCCGGAGACGAATAGTAAAAACACTTCCGCCGCTCAGGCGACCACCAAGCAGTGGAATGACGCCAAGAAGAAGGCCGAGAAGATTTTGGCCCAGTATAACAGCGGCAAGAAGACCGAGGACGCCTTTGCCCAGCTGGCGAAGGACAATTCTGCGGACAACAACGCCAACGACGGCGGCCTGTACGAGAATGTATATCCCGGTCAGATGGTGAATTCCTTTGGCAACTGGTGCTTTGACAGCAGCCGTAAGAGCGGCGATGTGGCCATGGTACAGACGGACTACGGCTATCATATTATGTACTTTGTGAAGCAGACAAATATGCCCGCATGGAAGTACACTGCCCAGCAGGCCATGGCTTCTTCTGACGGTGCCGCAGATACCAAGGCGCTGGAGAAATCCTACTCCATTAAGGAGCATTGGTTCGGCTCTCGCTACTTTGAGATCGACACCGATATTGATATGTAACAGATCATTGCAGGAGGCGGTTTTTCGCCTCCTGTTTGTCCCTAAAGAGAGGGGGAGTGTCCGGTGCAAACGGATTTAGAGCGCCTGCAAGCGGAGATCTCTCGCTTGATGGCTGCGCTGGAAGATGTGAATTTTGAATGCCAGCGACTGGAGATCGTCAATAAAAATCTGGACTTTCAACTAAAAGAAGCCAATCGGGAGCTGCGGCAGAATATAGCTGTGCTGGAAGCACTGGAAAGCGAAAATCGCGCGCTGCGCGCCCGGTTGCAGGAGCAAGAGTAATGGAATATAAATTGAATTGCGCCCAGCTGCGCCAAATGGCCCCGCGGCTCCATGCCGGGGATCGGGTGCTGCTGTCCGGGCGTGTTTATACTTCTCGCGATGCGGCGCACAAGCGCATTGTGGCTGCCATGGACGCCGGGGAGCCGCTGCCCTATGATCTGCAAGACGCAGTGATCTACTACGCCGGGCCTACGCCTGCGCCGGAGGGCTTGGCCGTGGGTGCCTGCGGCCCCACCACCAGCAGCCGTATGGACCCGTATGCCCCCCGCCTGTTGGACGCCGGTGTGGTGGCTATGGTAGGCAAGGGCGAGCGTAACGCCGCCGTGTGTGACGCGATCGTACGCAACAAGGCTGTGTATCTGTGTGCCATTGGCGGCGCCGGTGCGCTGGCTTCCAAGTGCATTACGACCTGCAAAGTGATCGCCTATGAAGATCTGGGTTGCGAGTCGGTAAAGGAACTGGAATTTACCGATTTTCCCTTAACAGTGGCTATTGCCTGTGACGGTAGCAATTTATTTGATCGTTGATCGGCTGCGTTGCTTTTTGCCGTTTTCTTCCGGCTGGACCGCCCGTCGAATGGCGGTGAGTACGCTCTTTTCAATGCGACTTACATAAGAACGACTGATATTTAACCGCTGCGCAACTTCTCGTTGGGTCAGCGGTTTTTGATTGTCCAGACCGTAGCGCAGCACCAAAATTTCCCGCTCCCGCCCCTCCGGCATGGCTTCAATGTAGCGGCGCACCTTTTCCCATCGGATTTTTTGCTCCAGCTCCTGCTCCATATCCCGTTCATCGCGGATCACATCTTGCAGGGTCAGGGGATTGCCGTCTTTATCTATCTCAATGGCATCGCCCAGGTGCACTTCACCGCTGGTCTTGCGCTGGGCGCGGAAGTACATCAGGATCTCGTTCTCTATACACCGGCTGGCGTAAGTGGCCAAGCGGGTGCCCTTGGATGGGTCAAAACTGTCTATGGCCTTGATGAGCCCAATGGTGCCGATGCTTACCAAATCCTCCGTATCGTTGGTGCGGGAGTAGTATTTTTTCACAATATGGCTTACCAGCCGCAGATTGCGCTCAATGAGCGTGGCTCGCGCCGCCGGGTCACCGTCTTGCAGTCGCTCCAGTACCGCCCGCTCCTCCTTGGCGGATAAAGGCTTTGGAAAACTGCTGCTGCCGTCAATATGTAGAATAAACAGCAGCACATTGGCGCTTAAAAAAGAGAGTAGCGCAGAGAACATAAGTATCACCCCTTCCAGTCTATGCGCTTATTGTGCCAGGGGTGACAATTTTCAGACAAAAGTAAAGAAGTGCCCGACGCTTAATCGGGCACTTCTTGATTTTTATAACCGTACATAAGGACGCAGGGCGCGAGCCATAGCAGCGGCAGATTTGTATCGTTTGGAAATTTGCGTATCCGTGGCCTTTTGCACAATGTGGCGAATGGGTCCGCGGGGAATATCCACTGCCGGGTGCACGCCGGTGATCATGGTGTTCAGCAGTACCCCCAAGGCGTACAGGTCCGTGGCGCGGTTGCTTTGTGCCACGCCGTACTGCTCCGGCGCCGCATAGCCTACGGTGCCAAGACTGCGGGTGTCTTGCTGGTCGCTGCTGATTTCCCGGGCAATGCTCAGATCCAGCAAAACCGCTCGGTTCTCCGGCGTGATCATCACATTGGCGGGCTTAATATCCCGATGGACAATGCCCAGGCTGTGCAGTTCTTCCAGCGCATGACACAGGTCAATGGTATAGGCTGCTGCCTGTGCCGAAGTCAGTTGGCCGCTGTCAAGAATTTTGTCCAGGGTGCGCCCTTCTATATATTCTTCCAACACCAGCAGGTGCGCCTCTTCAGAGCACACTTCCAGAACCATAGGCAAATTACACAGCCGCTTGCCTCGCAGAGCGCGGTACACACCGTCGTTGCGGTTGCCGGAGCGGCGCAGCAGCATCTTTTGGCCGGTGTCTTTGTGGGCGTACAAAGACACAAAGCTGTCTTCCCGATCCTTAAATGTAATAACCTGCGTGTAGTGCTCTGCCAGGGACTGCTCCATATAGCGGCGCAGGTCGCTGATCTCTGTTTTCTCTGTTTTGCTCATCGGAGCGTATCCTCCCCATGGGCGGAAAGCAGCTGGTTGGTTTCATCCACGGTGTAGCGGTTCTCAATCCCGTAGATCAGCAGTGCATCCCGCTGTACCTTGGGATACAGGGCGGAGCGTCCGCTGATACGCAGCGCCTCCTGGCAGTCGTCGGTGGTCAGGCGCATACTGAGGATCAGGCGGATCACCTTGTCTCGGGACGCGATCTTGCGCCCATTGACAATATCGTAAAAATAGCAGTAGTTAAAGTCTGCCTTGTTGATAATATTGCACTTGGACATTCCGCTGCGTTCAATGGCTGCCTCCCAAAAATCCTTGGCTGCCAAAATGATCATATCCTCCCGGTTCTCTTCCAGGTAGTCGTCAATGGAGCAGTTGTTGTCTGCCAGCTGATCCAGCAGATCGTTGGTGTTTTTTGCCATACGGTTCTCCTTAATATACGATCACCTTGCCGGTGAATGTGGTGCGGATATAATCCACGTGGGGGCTGCCTTTTTGTACTTTAATGGTTTCCAAATTTGGAAATACCGTGCCGCGGCAAATGTATTTCAGCGTGCTGTCATATACCGTTGCACTCTTGGGAATCACCAAGGTCTTTAAGTGTTTGTTCTTAACGGATCCCATATCGAAGACTGTATTTTCCGGTATGGAATAGGTGACGGCTGGTTTGTCGGCCGGATAACAAAACAGGCGGTTGGGGTTGTTGGTGTTCGGCCCATAGTAGAGCACACCGTCTTTGCTAAAATACTGCTTATTATCCTCTGCCACATAGATGGCCTGCAAGCTCTCCGGCAGTTTGTAACCGGCGGGGCAGCTCACATAGGAATTCAGCCGCAGCTCGTGAATATGGGCATTGTTTTTTAAGGATTCTTCACAGTTGATAGCCGTACAGTATTCCGCCACATTCCAGCGGGTGGCTGTGTAGCCCTCGCAGTAGTATTGAGCAGCCCAGCTATTCGTGTTGTAGTAGTACAGCACGCCGCCCTGCATTTTATATTGCCAGTTGTCGATTTCAATTTTGCTCAAAGCGGTACAGCCCAAGGCAAAGTTGGGAAGAATGCCCAGGTCTGCGTGGTTGGGAAATACCACCTTTTTCAGCTTTTTGCAGTCTTTGAAAACTGCGTTTTGTACCCACAAGGTGTGGTAGACCTCAAAATCCTCAAAAACGGCCAGTTCTATATCCTTATTTGTAAAGGTGCCGGTACAGTAGTATTTCACCTGGTGTCCGTCAATGGCGGCAGGGAGTACCACAACTTTGGCGTTGCCGGTGTATTTGGTCACCTTGGCATAGTCGCCGTCCAAGGTGTACTCGTATTTGTTATAATCCGGCTTGGGCAGGGCTGTGTTTTCCGGCTGGGTTGCAGGTTTGGTGGTGGTCGTGGTTGTGCTGCCGGGCTTGGCGGTGCCGTTTGTGGACGGGGCCGTGGTGCCGGTGGTGCCGTGCCCGCTGCCGGTGCTTGTGCCGCCGTTTCCCGCATTGTTTGTGTTGCCGGTATTGCCCCGGTTATTTCCCCGGTCGCCGGTGGAACGGTTGTCTCTTTCCGCCTGTTGGGCGGCCTGCTCCGCGGCCTCGTTGACCATGGCCTGCTTTTCCTCCGCCGTGGGGGCAATGCCCACCGCCTCTTTCATCTTGCCGGTGGCGCTCTGTATCTTTTGCTCCGCTTTTTTCGCGGCTTTTTTCACTTTGCCCAGCAGTGTCTTTGGCTGCGCTTCCGCCTCCGTCTCCGCCGCCTGTACGGTACCGGTGAGGGCACCCTCTGCGGTGGCGGCATTTTGCTGGTGGAGCGGTGCCGCCAGCGCGCTGGGAATTAGTACCACCAGCAGAATCATCGTTGCCAGCACAGAGGATATCTGCTTGCGGTTGATACGCTTTTGGCTATGTTCTGCGCAGGATTTCAAATAGGCGGTACTGGGCTGTGCCGGGGTACAGGGGGTCATGCACTGCAAACAGTAGTGCGCCTCCTCCGGCATGGCCGCCCCGCAATGGGGACAGTTCTTCTCTATCATTTTAGCTATTGTTCTTTCCCTTTCCGTACGGTTCGCCACCGTTCGCATATATACTTTATATTGTAGTGTGAATTGGTGCTTTTGTCAATCCGATACAACAAAAAGATTTGAGTTAGGATATACGCTAATTGCGTACACTTGCGGCAAAAAACAACGAAAAAACCGCACCCCTTGTGAGGTGCGGTCTGTGTTAAGAACGGTTTATTTGCGCTTTTTGGCCAGCAGCAGGCAAGCGCCGGCAGCGGTAATGGCCATCACGCCGGCGGCAGCGGCATTGTTGCCGGTGGCCGGGGATTTTTTGGAAGTGCTCTTCTTGGTGGTTTCCTTGGTGCTCTTGTTTGCAGTGGTCTTCTCGGCGTTCTTCTTGGTGGTCGGCTCTGTCGGATCTTCCGGATCGATCACAATGCGGCCGATCAGGTGGTCGGTGTAGTAGCCCAGTGCAGTCAGAGCGTCCTTTGTGGCCAGCGAATTCTCCTCGCCGTCGTAAGTGAACACACCGGTCGTCTTGGACTCGAATTTGCAAAGCAGGTCGTAGGCCTTGTCCGCCTTTTCCTGATCGTCCAAGGCACTGTAAGCCATCAGTGCCATAGCGGTGGAGTCTGCATTGGCAGAACCCCAGCTGGTGTAACCCGCGTCGGACACATTTTTCTCCAGCAGCTTCACAGCGTCGTCAATGTAGGTTTTGTAATCGTCAGCATAGGGGGCCAAAGCGGTCAGAAACGCGCCCAGGTCGTCGGCAGATGCGCCGTAACCGCCCCAAAAGTCCGGACCCTCGCCCATCTTGTACAGATCGGTCAGGTTCTTGATCACAGACTGCACAAAGCTCTGGGGCGCGTCCACAATGGAACAGGCTTCCGTCACCAGACGGTACAGGTAGTAGTTGGTGCCATAAACAGCGGTGCCGCAGTTTTGCATCAGTTTGCTCAAGTCATAGCCGGCCACATCGGTGTAGTCCTCGCCCAGGGCGTCATACACGCAGATGACGGCAGCATACAGCTCCAGCTCCTCTGTGTTGTTGGTGCCGATCTGTGCATAGTTGTCATCATATACCGGCACCGGGTAATACAGCTTGCCGCCGTTCGCCTTCAGCTCTTTCTCCACAGCAGCCTTAAAGCCCTCCACCTGTGCATCGCTGGCATCGTAGTTGCGCACAGCAGCCAGCATGTCTACTGCGTCGGCCACGCCGAAGTCCTTATCCTTGTACAGGTAGTTGGTAGCGCCCTCGGTCTGGCTCGTCACCTTTTCCAGGCGTTCGCCAATCTTGTCGTTGTCGGTTGCAGCAAAAGCGCTGTAAGCCGGCAGCAGCATACACAGAGCCAGCAAAAGCGCAGTGCAGGTGCTCATCAGTTTTTTCATTGTTTTGTCCTCCGTTTTATTTTTTATTTGAACAGGTGAAACCTGCAAATATCGTTTTAGCGATCGGCTCCGGTGCATACATAATAGAATACCAGATTGTCGCCGCTGTCCATTTTATATTTGCCGCAGGAGGTCAAAGGTGCGGTGCCGTTGACCTTGTACATCCAGCCGCTGACGCCGCCGCAGTCCTTTTCATCCAGGTTGTTGATCCCCACCACATAGACACCGTAGGAAGTGTTCCTGGCAGTTAGGCGTATGCCGTGGGCGTTGCAAGCCAGCTTCAGCACATCGTAGGCAGTGCTGCCCCGATCCACCGTGTGGCTCTCTGCATGGATAATGTAGCCGTCGTTCGGTACAAAGCGCTCGTGGCCGCTTTTCAGCTGGCTCATGTGCTTGTGAATATTCTTGCATTCCACCGTAATGGTACAGGTCACGGTTTTGGACTGGGGAGTCGTGTGCCGCTTGGTGGTGTGCTTTTTAGTGGTTTGTTTGCGGGTGGTACCGCCGGTGGGAATCAGGCCGGCGGAGCCGCCCTGCCACTTGGCGCTGTTTGCGGCGCGGGTGGTGGTTGTGCTTTTGCCGTTGCTGCCCTTTGCTTTGGCAGCTGTGCTGCCGGTGGGGGTGCCGCTTTTTGCACCATCGGTTTTGGCGGTGGTTCCGGCTGCCGCTGCGCCTTTGGCTGTGGCGCCGGTGACCGTATTGGAACCGTCCTTGGCGGCGGTTGTGTCTGCTTCACCGGCTGCCGTAACGGTTTGACTCTGCGGAGAGGTACCGGTCTGTTCGTTGACTCCGGTTGTGCAGCCGGTAAAGAACAGCGCCAGCGCCAACATCAGCAGTGCAATGCTTTTTCGTGTTCTTTGCAAAATAAAAAGTCCCTTGCCGTGGGCAGGGGACAGAAAAGGGCGCAGTTATACCAGCGCTGCCTCCACATCTTTCCCTTAAGCCCAAAAGTGTGTTTGCGATCTAAAACCTGCGGCGGGTGTCCCGACTTACGATATACTCACTCTGCGCCTTCTCGCTTGCGCAATGGCCTGTGCAGAGCAAAACTCGATCACGGTAATGGCGGTTGTGACGGCGTTGCACCGTGCTTCCGATTTGATCCCTTCCGGGAACCGCGGCTCTTTTGTTTTTTTACAGTATAACACCTTTTTTTCTTTGGGTCAACACAGTTGCATAAAATCCAGCTATCTGTTATACTGAAATAGATATATTTTGTTTTAAGATAATGGAGCTTTCGCAAGTATGTACGACAGCATTGAACAGATCATTGCCGAAAAGGGCATTTATACCGGGCTGACCCGTGGAACCTCTATGTGGCCGCTGATTCATCAAGGGCGGGACAATATTATTATCGTGCGTCCCCGGGGGCGGCTAAAGAAGTACGATGTGCCGGTGTATCGCACCCCCGGCGGCAAGTACATTATGCATCGTATTGTGCGGGTGCGCGCAGAGGATTATGTAATTATCGGCGACAATCGGCTTCAAAAGGAATATGTTACGGACGACAGCATTTGCGGCGTGCTGGCCGGGTTCTATAAGGACGGAAAGCGGTATGTGGACTGCCAAAACAGTCGCCGCTACCGGCTGTACAGCCGGGTGTGGGTGGCATTGTACCCGGTGCGCCCGCTGATCATGTTTGTCCATAAAGGCTGCGGCTGGATCCGTCGCCATATTTTTAAAAGAGGTGAACGATCCTGAACCGTACCAAACGAAAGCCCTCTCGCTCCGATTGGGCTGCCATTCGCTGGATGACTGCCATCGGCAAGAGCCAGCTGCCCAAAGCGGCGGTACTGCTGTTTACCAACGCGCTGGGTGCGGCGCTGTCTGTGTGCTTTGCCAATTTTTCCAAGCATATCATTAACGGCGCGACCGAATACAAGGACTGGGGTTATGTGGTGCGCTATGCCGTTTATCTGCTGATCCTGATCATGGTGCAGATGGCACTGAATCTAATCGGCAGCAGCTTTTCCGAGCGATGCAAGGCGCGCCTGGATATGATCTTCAAAAAGCACATGCTCCAGGTGCTCATTAAAAAGGACTACGCCAGTGTGTCCAAGTACCATACCGGCGAGTTGAATAATCTGCTGTTTAACGATGTGCAGGTGATTACAGACGGCTATACCACCTTGTTGCCCAATGTGGTGTTTTTTATCGTCAAGCTGCTTAGTGCCTTTATTTACCTTGTGATTATTGACAAGGTGTTTGCCCTTGCCTTTTTGGTGGGCGGGGTGTTTGTGTTCCTGTCTACCCGTATGTTTCGCAAGACCTTAAAGCGTTTGCACAAGCAGGTCCAGCAAACGGAGGGCAAGACCCGCTCCTTTATGCAAGAGACCATCAGCAACCTGCTGGTGATCAAGACTTTTGTGGCGGAGGACAAGATCAACCAGCAGACGGATGCGCTGCAACAGGAGAATTATGTGGCGCGTATGAAGCGGCGCTTCTTTGGCATTGCCGCCAATGCCGGGCTGTCTACCACCTTTAACATCGGCTATGTGTTTGCCCTGGCCTTTGGCGCCTATCGACTGCTGAACGGGCTGGACTACGGTACAGTTACCGCCATGCTCCAGCTGGTGAACCAAATTCAGGGGCCGTTTGCTTCTTTGTCCGGTATTATGCCCAAGTATTTTGCCATCATTGCTTCTGCGGAGCGACTGATGGAGATCGAGAATCTGCCGGAGGAGGAGAGCAGCAACGCAGACGATGTGGATGTACCGTCCGCTTATCGGAATCTGCGGGCGTTGCAGTTTGATCACATCGACTTCCGCTATGACCGGGATGTGATTCTGGATCATACCTCACTGACCATTAACAAAGGGGACTTTGTGGCCATCACCGGCATCTCCGGCATCGGCAAGAGCACGCTGCTGAAGTTGCTGCTGGGCGTGTTTCCTACCCAGGACGGCTCTATTTACTTGGAGATGGCGGACGGCAGCCATATCCCGGCAGACAAGCACACTCGCCGGCTGTTTGCCTATGTGCCCCAAGGGAATATGCTTCTGTCCGGCACGATACTGGATAATTTGAAGTTCATTAACAGCGACGCTACGGATGAAGAGGTGCAGCGGGCCGTTGAGATCGCCTGTGCAGACACCTTTATCAACGAATTGCCCCAAGGCTTGATGACTGTGATCGGCGAGCGGGGTATGGGTCTGTCCGAGGGGCAGGTGCAGCGGCTGGCGATTGCCCGCAGTTTGCTGTCCAAATCCCCGGTGCTGCTGCTGGACGAGGCCACCTCCGCGCTGGACGAGGAAACAGAACATCGCTTTTTGAAAAATCTGAAAGCGCTGCAAAATGTGACTTGCATTATTGTGTCTCATAAAAAGGCAGCGCTGCGGATCTGTAATAAACATGTACGCATTGAGGACTGCAAAATTGTAAGTGAGGAGAGAGCTTATGATGCTGACTGAATGGGGGAAGCAGTTGGACAAAAGTTGTCCGCTGTCTGAGTATCCGCGCCCGCAATTTGTGCGGGATTCGTACCTGAGCTTAAACGGTATGTGGCAGTGTGCCTTTACCAGGGACAGCACCGTGCCGGTACAGATGGACACGGCCATTTGCGTGCCCTTCTCGCCGGAGACGCCGCTTTCCGGGGTGGAGCGCACCTTAAAGCCCGGTGAGTACCTGCACTATCGGCGCACCTTTGCTTTGCCGGAGAACTTTAACCGGGGGCGGGTGTTCCTGCACTTTGGCGCGGTGGACCAAATGTGCACCGTGTACTTAAACGGTGTGCAGGTGGGCGGCCATCAGGGGGGCTACACACCCTTTACTTTGGAGCTGACAGAGGCCCTGCAACCGGGGGAGAACAAGCTGGAAGTATCTGTGCAGGACTTTACGGACGAAAACCAGTATTCCCGGGGAAAACAAAAGACCAAGCGTGGCGGTATTTGGTATTCGCCCCAAAGCGGCATTTGGCAGAGCGTTTGGCTGGAGTCCACGCCGGTGGAATTCCTGGAGAAAGTGCGGATCACGCCGAATTATGACGGCGCCGCCGTGCACTTTGAATTCTTTGGCACCGACCATGTACGCACCCGCATTTATGACGGCGAGACTTTGGTGGCCGACACGACGGACACAGATGTGCCGTTGCCGGACTTTAAGTCCTGGAGTCCGGAGTCGCCGTTTCTCTATCAGGTGGAATTTGAGGCCTGCGGCGAGGTGATCCGTTCCTATTTCGGTATGCGCAAGTTCTCTGTCGGTCGGGACTTGGACGGTCTGCCCCGTCTGTTTTTGAACAACAAGCCGTATTTCCATAACGGTTTGCTGGACCAGGGGTATTACCCGGACGGCTTTTTGACCCCACCGGCCAATGCAGCTATGGCGTACGATGTGACCCATGTAAAGCGCTGCGGCTTTAATATGCTGCGCAAGCACATTAAAATGGAACCGCTCCTTTGGTATCATTACTGCGATGTGCAGGGCATTTTGGTGTGGCAGGATATGATCAACGGCGGCGGGCACTACGGGCTGGAGATCTCCGCGATTCCCTTTGTGGGTATTACCCTGGATGACCGGAAGTATAAGACCTTTAAGCGCACGGACGCGGCCGCTCGTGAGCTGTACTATCAGGAACTGTGGGAGATGGTGGACGCCCTGTATAATTGTCCCTGTATTGCCATGTGGGTGCCCTTTAATGAGGGCTGGGGTCAGTTTGATTCTACGGTGGCCTACAATTTGCTGAAAGAATGGGATCCCACCCGCACGGTGGACTCCGCCAGCGGATGGCACCCCTGCGGCGACAGCGATGTGATCAGCAAGCACATTTATTTTACCCCCATTCGGGTGCACGCCGGCGACAAGCCCTGGCTGCTGACAGAGTTCGGCGGCTATGCGCTGAAAACACCCGGTCACACCTGGAACGAACGCACTTTTGGCTACCGAGTTTATCCCAGCAAGGAAAAGCTGACGGCGGCGTACCAAAAACTGTTTAACAAGGTGATCATTCCCCAGATCAAAACCGGCCTGGCTGCCACCGTTTATACACAGGTGACGGATGTGGAGGACGAGATCAACGGTCTGATGACTTATGACCGCCAGGTGGCGAAAATCGACCCGGCGGTGCTGCAAAAAATCAACGAGAAAGTGAAGTATTAAGATGAATCAGTTAGAAAAGAAAGACGGCAAAAAAGCTGTGATCAAAACCAATCGCGGTGATATGACCTTTGTGCTGCTGGACGAAGCGGCGCCCAAGGCGGTGGAGAATTTTATCACCCACGCCAAGAACGGCTATTATGACGGCCTGATCTTCCACCGGGTGATTCAGGACTTTATGATCCAGGGCGGCGATCCTACCGGTACCGGCTGCGGCGGCGCGTCCATTTGGGGCAAACCTTTTGAGGATGAGTTCGCGCTGGACGCCCGCAACTACTATGGAGCTCTGTCTATGGCAAACAGCGGCCCCGGCACCAATGGCAGCCAGTTCTTTGTGGTTCAGGCTAAGTCTGTACCCGCCAATTTGATTGACCAAATGGAGGCGCTGTCTGACCAGGGCTATCCTACGGAAGTGGTAGAGCAGTACAAGCAGGTGGGTGGCACCCCCTGGCTGGACTTCCACCACACGGTGTTCGGCCAGCTGATCGACGGTGCCGATGTGCTGGACGCCATCGCTGCCGTACCCTGCGGCCCCGGGGATAAACCGGTCAATGATGTGGTGATCGACACCATCGAAGTGCAGGAATAACGCATATATAATGATATAAAAAAGACCACCTACGCAGGTTTTGCTTGCGCAGGTGGTCTTTTTGTTTTGGATTACAGGTCGATGTCCAGCTCAATGGGGCAGTGGTCGCTGCCAAAAATATCCGTGTGGATCTTGGCGTCCCGCAATTTAGGTTGCAGCCGGTCAGAGGTGATAAAGTAGTCAATACGCCAACCGGCGTTCTTCTCTCTGGCGTGGAACATATAGCTCCACCAGCTGTATATGCCGGTGGCATCCGGGTAAAAGTAGCGGAAAGTATCGGTAAATCCGCTACCCAGCAGGGTGGTCATTTTGCCTCGCTCTTCATCGGTAAAACCGGCGTTTTTGTGGTTGGTCTTTGGATTCTTCAGGTCGATCTCCCGGTGGGCCACATTCAGGTCGCCGCAGAAGATCACCGGCTTGTTTTGGTCCAGGGTTTGCAGATAAGCAAGAAAGTCGTCCTCCCACTGCATACGGTAGTCCAGCCGGGTTAACTCTCGCTGAGAATTGGGCACATATACGGTGGCAAAGTAGAACGCAGAAAATTCCAGGGTAATCAGCCGTCCCTCCCGGTCATGCTCCTCCTTGCCCATGCCGTACTGCACCCGCAGCGGCTCCCGCTTGGAGAAGATGGCGGTGCCGGAGTAGCCCTTTTTCTCCGCATAGTTCCAGTAGGCGTGGTAGCCCGGGGGCGCAAAGTCGATTTGCCCTGCTTGCAGTTTCGTTTCTTGCAGGCAAAACAGATCCGCGTTTGCCGCAGCAAAAAAGTCGGCAAAGCCCTTGCCCATACAGGCTCGCAGGCCGTTTACATTCCAGCTGATACATTTCATTGGGTCGGCTCCTCTTTTTGCAGCAAAATGCGGTCGGTGTCAAACTCTTTGGTCTCTTTTTCCCGATATAGTGCCAGCAGGTCCGACACGGTCATGTTGGCCTTTTGCTCCTTGTCCAGGTCGATGATGATTCGGCCGCTGTCCATCATAATGGTGCGGTCGCCGGTGGCCAGTGCAGAGGACATATTGTGGGTGATCATCATGGTGGTGATGTTGTTTTCTGCCACGATCTCGTTGGTAATGTCCATCACCTTTTTGGCGGTGACCGGATCCAGTGCAGCGGTGTGTTCGTCTAAGAGCAGCAGCTTGGGGGTGCAGATGGTGCACATCAGCAAGGTGACCACTTGCCGCTGCCCACCGGACAGCAGACCGATCTTGGTTTTCATTCGGTCCTCCAGCCCCATATTAAAGCGAGACACCTGCTCCCGGAAAAAGTTGCTCTTTTTCTTAGACAGAGCCAGCGCCAGCCCGCTGGAGTGGGCGCGGGTGTAAGCCAGCGCCAGGTTTTCCTCAATGGTCATATTCGGTGCGGTGCCTTTCATCGGGTCCTGGAACACCCGGCCGATCAACTTGGCACGCCTGTGTTCCGGCAGAAAGGAAATGTCCTGCCCGTCCAGGGTAACGGTGCCGCTGTCCTGCATAAAGGTGCCGCAGATCAGGTTGAACAGGGTGGATTTGCCGGCGCCGTTGGAGCCGACAATGGTGAGGAATTCGCCCCGATCCAGGTGCAAATTGATCTTTTCCAGGGCAATGTGTTCATTGACGGTGCCCTTGGCAAAGGTCTTGGAAACATTCTTTACATCAAGCATTGCGGCGGGCCTCCTTCTTTACTTTGCGGTTCCGGGCGGTGCGCTTGGCAGCCGGGATAATAAAGGTGGCAGCCACGATCACGGCGCACATCAGCTTCATCAAATTGGCGCTGTTGGTGCCAAACAGCTCAATATCCACCACAAAGGTGACGATCAGTTTGTAGATCACGGAGCCGCACACGGCGGAGATCAGACCTACGGTGACGCCACGCTTGCCAAACAGCGCCTCGCCGATAATGACGGCGGCCAGGCCGTAGATCAGAGTGCCGTTGCTGGTGGAGGTGTCGCTGTAACCTACATAATGGGTCACCAGTGCGCCTGCCAGACCGATCAGCCCGTTGCTGATGCACAGCCCCAGGATCAGAGTGGCGTCCACATTGATGGAGGAAGCGCGCACCATATCCTGATTGTCGCCGGTGGCGCGGATACACAGGCCCACATGGGTCTTAAAGAACACAATCAGCAGCAGGGTCACTACCAGGCAGATCGCCAGCGACAGCAGCGCACCGGCCACCTTGCGCTGATCGCCGGTCAGGTGCAGCGCCTTATAGAACTGCTTAAACAGATTGGCGGCGCCGATGGACAGGTTGGGGCCGCCCCGAACGATCAGGTTGACGGAGTACAGCCCGCTCATGGTGATGATACCGGCCAGTACCGGGTGCACTTGCAGCTTGGTTTGCAGCAGCCCGGTGATTAGCCCGGCGGCCATACCGCCTAAAAAGGCAATGGGCAGGGACAGATAGGTGTGGCCCCCGGCAGCCAAAACGGCGGCCAGTGCAGAGCCAAAACCGAAGCTGCCCTCGGTGGTCAGGTCGGGAATGTCCAGCACCCGCAGGCTGATGTAAACGCCCAGCGCCAACAGTCCGTACAGTAAGCCCTCTTGCAGGGCAGTGAGATAAAGCATAAGTTCTTGTTCCTTTGGATACGAAAAATTTTAGCAGGCGCACCTTGCAGCGCGCCCGCCGGTTTGTGATTTTTGTTGCTTATTTCGCTGCTTCCAGCACCTTGACCTCATAGCCAACGGTATCCTTGGTGGGGGTAGCCAAACCGCCGGCAGCCAGCGCTGTCTTGTTTACGGAGCAGTAGTCGATGCCGCACACCTGGGCGGGGATCTCCGCTACCTTTTTGCCGTCAAAATACTGAATAGCCATTTCTGCGGTCTTTTCGCCGATGCCCTTGTCGTCAATGGCCAGGGTGGCGGTGCAACCGGAGGCAACCGTGGTGGCAGAGGAGCAGTAGGTGGGAATCTTCTTCTCCTGGCACAGCTCTGTCAGGGCAGACACACCGTCCTGTACCACAGAGTCGTTGGGTACGAAGATTACATCACAGCCGCCGTCAATCAGGGACTGGGTGACGGACTTCACATCGGCGGAGTTTTCCACGGTCTTTTCCGCATAAGCGATTTTCTTGCTGTCCAGGTACTTCTCGGCCGCCTTCACGGTGGAGGTGGCATTCACCTGGCTGGTGGAGTAAATAAAGCCCCATTTTTTTACATCCGGGGTCAGCTTGTAGCCCATGTCAATGATCTCAGATACCGGAATGGCGTTGGATGTACCGGTAGCGTTTTTGTCCGGGGTGTCCAGCGCGGTCATGACTTTGGCAGCTACCGGGTCGGACACGGCGCAGAAGAAGCAAGGGGTTTCAGACTCCTGGTTTACAAACGCCTGCGTGGCCGGGGTGGCGATGGTGAATACTGCGTCATAATCACCGTTGTCAAAGTCAGACACAATGGTGCTCAGACTGGCGGCGTCACCGGCAGCGTTCTTGTACACGCAGGTCACATTGTCGCCGTACTTCTCTTTCAGCTTAGACTCAATCCCGGTACGCATATCGGTAAAGGCGCCGTTCTCGGACAGCACGGCAATGCCCACTTTCTTGCTGTCTGCTTTGGCATTGTCATCTTTGCTGCCGGAGCAGGCGGCGAACAGGCCGGCAACCAGTGCCAGGCACAGCAGGGTGGCAAAAAACTTTTTCATCATTCATTCTCCTTAAACGCTTGGTGTTGATTATAATAATCGAGGTCTGCAAAGGCCTTGTGCAGCATTTCCTCGGTTATGGTGTAGGGGTTGTGGGCAATGTCCGGCAATTTGGCTACCAGGGGCACCAGCTTTTCCACATCGGCACCGGTCATCTCCACTTGGGAGAGGGCGGTGGGGAGTCCTACGCTTCTGTTGAAAGCGTACATCTGGCGGAAACCGTCCAAATTGCCGTCGGTCAGCAGCAGAATGAGCACGCCAAAGCCCACCACTTCACCGTGCAGGTGGCGCGCCTCAATATGGGGCCAGGCGGTGAGCGCATAAAACACGGCGTGCGCCAGGCCGGAATTGTAATCCACAATATGCTCTGCCGTCAACAAAATAGAGGCAATGCCGGTGGTGACGATGATAGCCAGAATCACTTGCTCCACTGCATAGGTGCAGCGCTCGGCATCTATATCTGCCATGGCCTGTGCACCGTAGGTGAGCAGTGGGTCCAAGCACATTCGGCTCACATTTACACCCAGGGCATGGTAGTGCACCAGCGCTTCACCTCGGGAGCTCATCTCCGCCTCGAAATACTTGGCGTAAGTGTCGCCCATACCGGCCCAAATGTAGCGCCGTGGGGCGGCTGCAATCACCGAGGGCAGAATAAAGGCGTGCACCGGCGGCGCTTTGTGAAAATCCGGTGCCAAAAAGGTGCCGTCTGCGTGGTACAGAATCGATACTGCCGTGGTGGCCGCACAGGTGGAGGCAATGGTGGGAAAGGTGAATACCGGCTTGCCGCTTTCTTCCCCATAGGCTTTGCCGGTGTCCAGTGCCTTGCCGCCGCCAACAGCAAAGATCATATCTGCTGCTGCCACTGCCGGGTTCTCTGCCAAGGCAGCAATGTTCTCCCGGCTGGCCTCGCCGCCGTACCACACAAAATCCGTAATGGTCACGGCGCTGCCTTGGATCGCGGCCAGCAGGCGCTCCCGCACCGCTGCCATGGCTTTGTGTCCGCCGATCACCACCGCTGTGGCGCCAAAGGGGGCGCACACCGTTGGAATTTGCTTGTAAACCTGCTCGCCGATGGAATAGGAGGGCAGGGTAATGGAATAATCCGTCATAGGATTTAGGTCCTTCCCGACTTACTTATAATCCTCTTATAGGACTGTGTGAAAATTATAGCACTGCAGGCGGGCTTTGTCAACGAAATTCTTTAGCAAGTTAAAGCGATAAATTGCAGTTATACAATGCGTCCGCCGCCCAGTACCGTGTCGCCGTCATAAATAACGGCAGCCTGACCGGGGGTCACCGCTCGTTGCGGCGTGTCAAAGGTCAGCTGCACATCACCGCCGGGCAGCACCTCTACGGTGCAGGGCGCCTGGTGCATATTGTAGCGGATCTTGGCAGCAGCATGCAGCGGTTCGGTAGGCGCTGCAATGCTCAGCCAGTTGAACTCGGTCACCCGCACCACCGTGCTGTTCAGTTGGTCGTTGGGGCACAGGGTCACCGTGTTGCTTTCCGGATCCTTCTTGCACACATACAGCGGCGCCGGCAGCGCAAGACCCAGCCCACGGCGCTGGCCGATGGTGTAGCGAATAATGCCTTTGTGGCGGCCCAGCACATTCCCCTGTGTGTCTACAAAATCCCCGGGGGGATAGTGGCGGCCGGTATAGCTTTCAATAAAAGCGGCGTAGTCCCCGTCCGGCACAAAGCAAATGTCCTGGCTTTCTCTTTTGTGGGCGTTGATAAAGCCGTTTTCCTCTGCAATGGCGCGCACCTGGCCCTTATGCAACTCACCTAGGGGAAACAGGGTGTGGGCCAGCTGCTCCTGGGATAGATTATAGAGCACATAGCTTTGATCCTTTTTGTCGTCCAGCGCCTTGCGCAGCCGATAGCGGCCGTCCACGCAGTCAATGCGGGCGTAGTGGCCGGTGACCACATAGTCGTAGCCCAGGGTGATGGCGCGGCGACACAGGGTGTCAAATTTTAAGCACTTGTTGCAGTCAATGCAGGGGTTGGGGGTGCCGCCTGCCTCATAGGTGGCAATAAACTTATCAATGACCTTTTCCTTAAAGTCGCCCTTAAAATTGAACACTTGGTAGGGCATACCCAGTCGGCGGGCCACGCTGCGGGCGTCCTCCACATCGGACAGGGAGCAGCAGGTCTTTTCCCGCTGGGCCATCAAAATATCGTCGCTGTCAAACAGCTTCATGGTGGCGCCCATACAGTCGTACCCGGCGTCCAACATCAGCTTGGCGGCCACGGAGCTGTCCACGCCGCCGCTCATGGCGATCAATGCTTTTTTCAAAAAAACGCACCTGCTTTCTTGACACTTTCAGTCTACTATACTAATATATACAGGAATAGAAGTAAAGAGGGAGTTTTTCGTTTTTATGCAAAAAATGCGTTTTTTTCGCCGGTGTCTTCCGCTGTTTTTGGCCTTTTGGCTGCTACTGGCAGTGGCGGGCGCGCCCTTTGCTGCTTATGCAGGGGAGAGCGTGACTGTGCGGGACAGCAGCGGGCAGGTGCGCTACGCTGCGCCCATGGATCCGGAGAACGCTTGCCCGGCGCTGCAATCGGCGCTGGACACGGTGCGCAGCGGCGCCTACGGCACCTGCACGGTTACCGTGACCCCCGGGAAATATCGAATGACAAAGAGCGCTGTGCTGGCGTCTGACATGACCCTGGACCTGACAGGGGTGACCCTACTCAATGCCAATGCAGGCAAGGGCAACATCTTGATCTCACCCAATCGGGACCGTACCGGCAAGGACTACACCGGATATTCTGCGTTGGAGAACTGCACGCTGCGGGGCGGCACGCTGGATTATGCGCCGGGCAATACCAACGGCTCCTGCCTGCTGCGCCTGGCGCATTGCAAGAATGTGACCGTGGACGGCACGGTATTTCTCAACAACACAGACTCCCACCACGCAGAATTGGCCGCCGGGTACAATGTGCGGTTCGTAAACTGCCTGTTCTCCGGTCAGACCAATCAAACGGAGAGCAGTGCGGAGGCGCTGCAAATTGATATTTTAGAGAAAAATCGGCACTTCGCCAACTTTCCGGCCTATGACGGCACGATGAACCAAAAGATCACCGTAGAGGACTGCACGTTTCAGGACCTGATCTGCGGGGTAGGCACCCGCAACGCCTTTGCCGGGCGGTATCAGAAGGGCGTTACCATTCGTGGCAACACCTTTCGGCGCCTGCAAGGCACGGCTATTGTGTGCACCAATTATGTGGACGCAGTGATCGAGAAGAACACCATCACCGATTGCGGTCGAGGCGTGGCATATTATATGTGCAAAAACAGCGGCGTGACCGATGTGTTCACCGACGGCAGCGGCAAGGTGCTGGGTAAGCGCAATACGGACTGCGGCAGCCGCATTACCGATAATACCATCTCCGTTTGTCAAACCGCGGAGATGGACAAGCCCAGGGGTATGTTCCTGTATGGCGGCAAGGCCACCGGCAAAATGCCTGCCGGAAATTATGCGGTCTATAACCTGACGGTCAGTGGTAACACCATTACCACCACTGGCGGCGGGATCACCGGCACCGATCTGCAAAACTGCACGCTTGCAGACAACCGCATTACCCATACCGGTGCGGCGGCGGAGACCACTGTGGGAATTCTCCTTCACGGCAGCAGTGGTAATTTGATCGAGAAAAATACTTGCACCGCCCTACACAACGGGCTGAAGTGTATGGACGCCTCCCACAGCAACGAGCTGTGGAGCAACACGGTAACGAACAGCCGTTCCAGCGCCGTTTGCATTGTGGACAGCAACGGGGTAGAGGTGACGGAAAACACCATTCGCACCGGGGCCACCAACGGCATTTTTGTGCAGCGGAGCAAAAAGGCGCGCCTGCTGCGCAATACCATTCAGGCAATGGGTCATAACGGCATTTGCCTGGCGGAGAAGAGCACTGCCGCCACCGGCAGTAATCGGATCAGCGGCTGCCGTCGCTATGGGATGAGTTCCCAGCCGGGAACCGCCCTAACCACCGTGGGCGATCGGCTTACCGGCAACACCAAGGGGCAGGGAATCGCTCAGGGCAGCAAGAATATGAAGTTCTCAACCATAGGCAGTACCCGCCTGGTAGGCGGCCGGATCCGCCGCGGCAAAAATAAGGGCAAGATCGCCCTGCAATGGAAAGCGGTGCCCGGCGCCAAGCAATATGTGTTGTACCGTAGAGACGGCAGCATCCGCGGCAAATACCGCCGGGTGGTAACGCGCACCGGCACCCGCTATATCGACACAGCCCCCAAGCGGGGCAAAACCGCCGCCTATCGCCTGGTGGCGCAAACCAAAATAAACGGCGTGACTGCTCAAAGCCCCGTGGCGCGCACGGCAGTGAGGATTAAAGGATGACTTTACAGGAAATTGTAGATCGTTCTCGGCGTATCGTCTTTTTTGGCGGCGCCGGGGTGTCTACCGAGAGCGGTATTCCGGACTTTCGCAGTGTGGACGGCTTGTATCATCAGCAATACGACTATCCGCCGGAGCAGATTCTTTCTCGCAGCTTTTTTGACGAGAACCCGGCGGAATTCTACCGCTTTTACCGCAGCAAAATGCTGTGTCCGAATGCCAAGCCCAACGCTGCCCATTACAAATTGGCAGAGCTGGAGCAAGCAGGCAAGTGCACCGCTGTGGTGACCCAGAATATTGACGGCCTGCACCAGGCAGCGGGCAGCCGCACGGTATATGAGCTCCACGGCTCCGTGCTGCGTAATCACTGTATGCGCTGCGGCAGAGCCTACGGTGTGGAGGCGGTGGCAGAGGCTACCGGTATACCCCGGTGCGCTTGCGGCGGGATCATCAAGCCGGATGTGGTGCTGTATGAGGAAGGACTTGACCAACAGACCGTAGAGGGCGCCGTACATGCCATTGCCCGGGCGGACTGCCTGATCGTGGCGGGTACATCTCTTTCTGTGTACCCGGCGGCGGGCTTTATCCGCTACTTTCAGGGGGAGCACTTTGTGCTCATTAACCGGGATCCTACCCCGGCGGACAAGCTGGCAGACCTGGTGCTGCACCAAAAGGTGGGGCAGGTGCTGTCCCAAATTCAAGTACGATAACGGAGGCGCTTATGCCCATTTCAGTGATGCTCAAGCCGGCTTCCGGCAACTGCAATCTGCGGTGTGAATACTGCTTTTACCATGACCTGGCCGCTACCCGGCAGATGGAGAACAAGGGCTATATGACCCGGGATACCGCCTTGCAGGTGATGGATAAGGCCCTGGCTTTTGCCGGGGACGGACCGGTATATTTTACCTTTCAGGGCGGGGAACCGCTGCTGGCGGGGAAAGACTTTTTTCGCTTTTTCTTCTCCTCTTGCAAGGAACGGCAGCGCCCCGGCGTGACCGTCCAGTTCTGCGTGCAGACCAACGGTACTTTGCTGGACGACGAATGGTGCGACCTGTTTTTGGAATACGGCTGCTTGGTGGGCGTGTCTCTGGACGGCGACCGGGAGGGCAACCGTTACCGGGTGTACCCGGACGAACGCAGCTCCTTTGATGATGTGTTTCGCGGTGTGCAGCTGCTGACCCGGCGCAGGGTGCCTTTTAATATTCTCTCGGTGCTCACCGCTTACGGCGCTACCCATGTGAGATCGTCCTATCGCTTCTTTAAGCAGCAGGGGCTGCGCCACTTGCAGTACATACCCTGCCTGCGCCCCTTTGCCATGGATGCACCGGAGGATCTGTTTATGACCGATGACGACTACGCCGCCTTTTTGCAGCAGGGGTTCAAGCTGTATGCCAACGATGCCCTGCGGGGTAACCCGGTGTCTGTGCGTATGTTTGACAATTACTTGCTGCTGGCTCGGGGGCAGAACGCAGAGCAGTGCGGTATGAACGGCACCTGCGCTACCCAGTTTGTGGTGGAGGCGGACGGCAGTACCTACCCCTGTGACTTTTACTGTACCGATGATTGGTACCTGGGCAATATCTGTGTCGGGGATTTTGACGGCTTTTTCCATAGTGAAAAGATGGTGGAATTCTTAAAGAATTCTTTTCAGTTGCCCCCGGCGTGCAAGACCTGCCGCTGGTTCACGCTTTGTCGGGGCGGCGGCTGCAAGCGCAACCGAGTAGGCACGGATTATTGCCGGGCTTACCAAACTTTTTTTGCAAATACGGAGCATTTGTTTGCTCAACTGCGTTGAGGTGTTTTATGAAAAAGACGATTTCTGTGCTGCTGGCACTGGTACTGACGGTGGGACTGTTCTCTGCCTGCTCGAAGGATGGCAAGGAGGAGACGACCACGGCTGCGCCTGCCGCCTACACCCTGGCCTATACATATGACAGCCATTATAAGCAGACGGACCCCAGTGCCGTGCGGGCGTATGAGAAGATCGCCAAAGCCATTGCAGAGGGCGGTGTGGCCGTGCGGGTGAATACGGATATGATGGACGATGTGAACCGGCTGCTGTACACCGGCTTTCCGTTGATGGCGCTGGTAGATACGGTTTCGGTGAACAGCGACAATTCCGGCGTGACCATCAAATATAAAAACGATACGGATACGCATCGCCAGCTGGTGGGCGCCTTTGTTCAAAAGGTCAATAGCATTCTGAAAGCCTGCGGCAAGGGCACGGTGAGCAATAATGTGTATCTCCTCAATGTGTATCACTATGTGGCAACTCACACGACTTATGATGACAGTGTGACCGACGCTTACACCGCCATTTTGCAAGGCAAGGGCATGAGTGCTGCCATTAGCGGTATGTTTGAGTTCCTGCTGCAACAGGGCGGGGTGGACGCCGGGCATATTGTCGGCAAGGACGCCGCCGGTAATCCCTGGTACTTTACCCGTTGTACCCTGGGCGACACGGTGTATAACTTTGATGTGGCAACGGAGCTGTCCGTGCGCAAAGGGGAGGGGCTGACCTGCTTTGCTATGACGGACAAGGAACTGCAAGCCGGCGGACTGCAAAAGGGTTTTACCTACTCGGATAATGAAAAGGCACCGGCAGTGAAGATGAAAAAGAACCCCTATGCCGCCCTGCGCTCCTGTGCGTACTTTACCCTGGAGGGCAACACCCTAACTGCCGTCTTGTACAGCGGTAAGACCGCCACCTTTACCCTATAAGGAGATAATTGAACAACCAAGTGAAAGTGATGCGTAACCCGACATCGCCGCATTGGAACCGCCGAAAAACTTTCGGCGGTTTTTTTGTATCATTTGTCTATGAATTCTGCACATTTTGTGAAATAATAGACGAAAATAGAGAAAACTGTCTAAAAACATTTTGGGCATTACAAGTTGCACAGAAAATTTCTGCGGACAAATTTCTTTTTTGGTTGTAATCGATAAACCGATTTGTTATAATATTGCAGAAATATGACACAGGGGGAGATCCAATGGCAGAACAAACCGGCCTGAAAGCAAAAGCCACAGGCCTCATCGACAACATTAAGTATTACTGGAAAAAGCCACCCAAGGGCAAGTATATGTCCTTTAAGGAAGTGGCTTCTTATGCGTTTGGCGGTATCGGTGCATACCTGATCGTATGTATGAGTATTCCGTGTATCTTAGGTGCCACCAATGTGTTCCTGTCCGGGACCATCGGCATCGGTATGACGGATATGTACATTATGTATGTGATCGGCGTACTCTCCGGTATTCCGCTCACCGGCTTGCGTGCCAATATTATCGACAACACGCGAAATAAGGCCGGTAAGTACAGACCGTATCTGCTGCGTATGGGTATTCCTTGCTCCATTATTTTTGTATTGATGGTATGGTTCCCGTATGACAAGCTGGGTCTGTTGGTAGGCAGCGGCATGATCTTAGGCAAATCCGCTACCTATGTGGCAAAGTGCGCCGTGGTTATGGCGTTTAACATTGCCTTGCAGTTCTTCTATTATTTCTTCTATGATGCGTACGAGAACCTGATCCATGTGCTCTCTCCAAATTCTCAGGAGCGTGCAGATGTGGCCTCCGTTAAGAGCATTATTTACTCCTTTGGACCCACGGTGTATAACATCATTATCCCGTTGATCGCCGGTATTATCGGTGTAAACCAGACGGATATTCGTGTGTACCGGATCGCTTTTCCGGTAATCGGTGTGATCGGTACGCTGCTGGTGTTCGTGGTATATGCCAATACCCAGGAAAAAATTATTCAGGCGAAGACCCATGTGATTCAGATCAAGTTTACCGATGCTCTGCGCGAGGTAGCCAAGAACAAATATTTCTGGATCATCTCTCTGGCCGGTTGGTTAGGCTTTTTGGAGACAGCGTATGCCAATATTTTGTATTGGTTGTGCAACTACGGCGGCGCCTGCTCCCAGCCTACATACGCAGTGATCACCACCATTTACGGCAACGCCTCCCTTTGGGGCATGCTGCTGGCGCCGTTTTGTATCCGCAGATGGGGTAAAAAGAAGGTGCAGGTGGTCACCAACCTGTTTAATATCCTGTTTATTCTTTGTATGTTTCCGTTCTTTTCCGGCTCTTCCGGATCGGACGGCAATATGCGCAATTATGTGATCTGGGGCGTTATGGCCTGCCTGTATCTGAATGCGGTAGTAGGCGCCTTTGCCCATATTCTGAATCCGTCCATCCAGGCGGATATTCGCGACTACCAGCAGTACCGCTCCGGCGAGCGTATTGACGGTATGTTCGCTGCCGTGACCGCGATTGGTAATGTGATCACTCTGATCACCGCCGGTGTGCTGCCTGCCTTGCAGGAGAAGTACGGCATGACCGCTGCGGTTGCCGAGCGCGTGACCGCTGACGGCTCCTTGATGTCCAGAGTGCTGCCCGGCTCCACTCAGACCATCGGTCAAATGTTGCAGCAACAGCTGGCCAACGGACAGGATAACTTTGTGAACCCATCTTCCGCATTGTATGATGTAAACGGCGTGCTGTTCCCGCTGCTGCGCGTGCTGGTGTTGGTTGCCGCCATCGGTGCCACCATGAATGTAATCCCATTCTTCTTCTACGATTTGACTGAGCAGAAGCAGAAGTCTTATGTGCGTGTGCTTAAGGTGCGTGCCGTCTTTGAGGACTACGGCAACAAGGCACTCAAGGATAAGGATATTGTAGAGATGATTGATCTGGTGAACAACGCCCGCGAAATGGCTGTTGCCACGCCCAAAAAGCTGGATAAATCCTCATACAAGAGCATTTCTGATAAGGCTGCCCGCAAGGAAGCCAAAAAGGCGTACCGCGCCGATGTGGAGTTCAATGAGGAAATCAAGATCTCTCAGTTCGTGATGGATGAGATGTCCAAGTTCGATTCTGAGCTGGGCAAGCACCAGATTCAGGTGTACACCCAGATCTTCAATGCCGGCTTGGACGGTATCAAGAACACTTCTTTGGCAGAGGCAAAGGCGCAGCTGAAAAAGGCAAAGGCCATGTCTCAGTCCACTGCGGAGGAAAAAGAGATCCGTAAGTTCTACATTGAGGTTGCCAAGACCCAGATTTCTGCCATCAAGTCTTTCCAGAAGTATTACGGTTCTGCCCACGAGTTTGTGGAGTTAGGCTTTGACAGCATTGAAAAGTATTTCAATGAGGAAGACCGTTTGGATGACCAGATTGAAGAACTGGCCAAGATGATGCACATCGCCAAGAAAGACAAGGATCGTGACGAAGTGCTGCGGCTGAAAAAGCAGATCAAAGAGCTGTCCGAGGAGCGCAAGAAAGTACGCAAGCTTTCCAAACAGGAAATGGATAAGCACGCCCAGTTCAATCGTGCTGCCAAGCCCTATGTGGATGCTAAAAAACTGCTGACCCAGCAGGAGAACTTCAAGCACTTTGACGAAATTGCCGCGCTTTACGATACGGCAAAGGCCAATGTGGAAGCCAATGAAAAGGCCGAGGCAGAGGAAGAAGCAAAGCGCCTGGAGGAAGAAAAGTCAGAACTGGCGCGCCGCAAGGCCGAGAAGGCTGCCAAGAAGCGTAAGTAATCAAAAAGTAAACCCTACATAACGAAAACCCCATTTCCGCATAGGATAGACTATGACAGGAAATGGGGTTTTTTATTATGATATATGAGATCAAGGTTGGTTCTGTGACCAACGCACAAAGGGGGGCCAAGCTGCTGAAAAACGCGGGTTACCGTGTGTTTGTGCACAAGCAGCTGCGCCCCAGCCCAGCGGACGGATGCGGGTATCAGTTACGGCTGGAGGACGGCGATGGGGAGGCGCTGGCGCTGCTACGGCAGCATGGGGTGCGGATCACCGGGGTGGAGCAGCTATGATTTATTTAGACAATGCGGCCACCACCTATCCCAAGCCGTTTTCCGTGCTGGAGACGGTGTACCGGGCCAATCGTAAGTATGCGTATAACAGTGGGCGTGGCGGCTATCGGGAGTCTGTGCAGGCGGCAGAAAAGATCTTTGCCGTGCGGGACTGCCTGGGCCGCTTTTTTCATTGCCCGGAGCAGAATATTGTGTTTACCAACAATTGCACGACTGCAGTTAATACGGCACTGAAAGGACTGCTGAAGCCCGGGGATCATGTGCTGATCTCCGCCTTGGAGCATAATGCGGTGTTTCGACCCATCTACAAGCTGGCCCGGGAGGGGCGTATCACCTACGATCAGGTGCCGTATCACCCGGATCCGGACCGCTTTTTGCAGAATATCCGGGCACTGGAGCAGCCCAATACGGCGATGGTGGCCATGCTCCATGCTTCCAATGTGTTTGGGGTGGTGCACCCGCTGGGGCTTGTCGGCGACTACTGTCGCCAAAAGGGCTGGCTTTTTGTGGTAGACGCCGCCCAAAGTGCGGGCATTCTGCCTATTGACATGCAGGCAATGCATATTTCCGCCCTGTGCGTCCCGGGGCATAAAAGTCTGTTCGGCACCATGGGCACCGGCGTGTTGGCATTGGCGGATGGCATTTCGCCGGACAGTTTGACCGAAGGGGGTACCGGCAGCCGCTCCTTTGACCCGCAAATGCCGCCGGACCTGCCGGATCGGCTGGAGGCAGGGACGCTGAACAACCCGGGTATTCTCTCTCTGGGTGCCGGTGTGCGGTTTATTGAAAAGACCGGTCGGGCTGAAATGCACGAGTACGAAATGCGCTTGACCCGATGGTTGTATGAGGAGTTGGCCGCCTGTCCGGGGATAAAGCTGTACACGCCCCCGGAGCATATTGGCGTGCCGGTGCTCAGCTTTAATGTGGACGACCGCACCTCGGAGGAGACGGCAGCTTATTTGGCTGCCCGGCAGATCGCTGTGCGTGGCGGGTATCACTGCGCCCCTTGCGCTCATCGTTTTTTTTGTACGGATAAGCGGGGCACTGTGCGGGTCAGTCCCGGCGTGTTTACCGGGATGAACGAATGTGAATATTTCCTGAATTCTATAAAATTCCGGGAATAACCCTTTATTTGACTTTCAAAGTATGTTACAATCAGTATAAGGAATTGTATAAGTGAGGATGTGAATGTATGAGTGCCATCGGCGACTTCTTTAATAAGATACTCAGCGTGTTTTCCACCTTTGGCATTAGCGACGCACTGGATATTCTGTTTGTGGCCATAATCATTTACGGCTGTATTCGCATTATTCGTGAAACGCGGGCGATGCAGTTGGCTAAGGGCATCTTGCTGCTGCTGGTGATGTATGGCATTGTTAATTTGCTGCACATGGAGGCTTCCAGCTTTATCTTTAAGAGCATTTTTTCCAATATTTTGCTGCTGGCGGCTATTCTATTCAGCCCGGAGCTGCGGAATATTTTGGAGCAGGTGGGTAAAGGCGCCACCGGTAAGAGCCTAAAGACCATTATTCACCCGGGAGTTGCCATTGATGTGGCGGAAATCGGCGACTGTATTGAGGCCACTTGTAAGGCCTGCTCGGATATGAGCGACCAGCATGTGGGCGCCCTCATCGTGTTTGAGAACGAGACTATGCTGGGCGATATTATTGCCAGCGGAACGGAACTGCACGCCAAGGCCTCTCGCCAGTTGATTGAGAATGTGTTTTTTCCCAAATCACCGCTCCATGACGGCGCGCTTGTGATTCGGGACGGGCGGCTGTATGCAGCCGGTTGTATTCTGCCTTTGACCAAAAAGAGTGTGTCCTCCGCCCTGGGCACCCGCCACCGTGCGGGTATCGGTCTGACGGAGCAGTCCGACGCTGTGGTGGTGATCGTCAGCGAAGAAACCGGTGCCATTTCCGTTGCTATGGGCGGTGTGCTGAACCACGATGTGTCTGACGGCGATCTGCGCGATATTTTGAAAACGGAGTTTCTGCCCAGCGGTTCCTCCTCAGACGATAAAATTATCTCCCGTCTGGTAAGGAGGATGAAAAAATGAGTGAACAGCAAAAACCAAAAAAGCGCTTTTCTTTGCGCAAGCTGATCTATAATGATAAGAACTTAATTATTATTTCTCTGCTGGCGGCGGTGTGCATTTGGATTGCCACCTCGATGAATTTGTCACCGGAGACCACCAAGAATATTTCTGTTCCGCTGAAGATTGACTTTTCCGACACGGTGACGGAGGAGTTGGGATTTAAGTGCTACGGCGAGAGCAGTATGACGGTGAATGTGACCGTACGAGCCAAGAAGTACCTGGCTAAGGATATTTCTGCCGACGATTTGGATGTGAAGCTGCAAACCAGTTCGGTGACCACCACCGGCATCCACGAGGTTCCCATCAGTGTCAGCGCCGGAGACAGCGGCGATTTTACCGTTGAGAGCTATTACCCTACTGTGTATACCGGATACTTTGATGTACCGGAGGAGCAGGAGATGGAAATTAAGCTGAATTACAACACGAAGGACTATGTGGCAGACGGCTTTGTGGCAGGGGAGAGCCTGCTCAATGAGCCGAATGTGGTGGTTAGCGGCCCCAAGACCTATGTTGCACGAGTCAGCAAGGTGGTAGCCGATGTGAATTTAAACGAAAAGCTGTCGGAGACTGCCACCATCAATATTGAGCCAAAGGCCGTGGATGTGTACGGTAACAAGGTGGACTACATTTCCCTGAATTACGGAGCAGAGAAGTTGACCTTGACCATACCGATACTCAAGGTGAAGCAGTTGAGTACCCATGTGACCTTAACAGACGCGCCGGAGTCGGTGGATCTGTCTAAAATCAAGGTTTATTACAGTACAGACAGCATTCGCGCCGGCGTACTGGCCGGAACGGATATTAAGGCAGCCGAGCTGGGCGAGGTGCACTTTACCGACTTGCGGGTAGGGGAAAACACCTTTACCTTTAACGCCACCCAGCTGGAGGGAATCACCGTATTGGACGATACAGAGAAAGTCACCGTACGGGTGGTGGTGCCCTCGGATTACACCAGCAAGGACATTGATGTGTCTGCCGCCGGGGTTAAGCTGAACAATGTGCCGGCGGGCTACACTGCCAAGGTAACAGCGCTGAACAGCGACTCGGTGACCATCATCGGACCAAAAAGCGCCATTCGCGGACTAAAGGCCAAGAATGTGATGCTCTCTTGCGATCTGACCGCCAAGAAGGGCGAGAGCATTAAGACCGGCACCCGCCAACTGCCGGTGACCGTCAGCATTGCAAAGGCGGACGGCACCTGGGCCTATGGCACTTACCAGGCCACCGTGGAGCTGAGCAAGAAGTAAAACCAAATACCAAATATAAAAAAGAGCGGCAGCCGAAAGGCTGCCGCTTTGGCATACGCGCCATAGGGGGTATGGCGTGTATGAAGGGGGCGGATTATTTCCACTGCTTGAGCACTTCTGCATTGGCAAAGATCTCGTCCAGCTTGCGCATAAAGGGGACGATATCGTTGTAATCCAACGCACGATGATCCATGGCGATGGTGATGGGCAGGATTTGGCGCACCGCAATGGTGTCGTTGCCCTGGGCGTCTGTGATTACGCAAGGACGCTTTTGGATGGAGTCAATGGCAAAGGCCGTGGTTTGGGGCGGAATGATCTCCAAGAGGGCACAACTGCCCTTGTGCTCTCTGTAAATAGAGCCTATATTGGAGATGGTGGTGGTGCCCTGCTCAATATCTTTCTTGGTCAGGCGATCCGTGGCGGGGATGGAATAATACTTTTTCTTCTCCGCACCGTGGAGCGTGGTGACCTTGTGGGCGCCGGTCTTGGAGCCGATCAGCCGCATCACCGTCTGTGCCACCTTGCCCTGTTTCAGTCGCTGCAAGGTGTTGTCCAGCGATACCTCGTACATGACCTCGTCCATGTTGGAATTGCGCGCCCGGCGCTCGGTGTCCACAATGGCGGCGGTCATTTCGCTGAGGGTCTTATTGCCCATATCGCGCATGTTGACGGTCATCATTTGTCCGTCCGGCAGCAGCATGGGCATGGACACATCAATGTGGTCAAAATATTTCAGGCACCCGCGCACCAGGCGGCGATTAAACAGCAGGTGTGTGTTCATGGACGGCGCTGCCTTCAACCCCTCGCAGATGATTTTCATCATCACGGTATTCAGAGTGATCTTTTCCTCCCGGCTTTTGCAGTTGGCGTTCAGCTCTTTGACTACCGGCAAAATATCTGTTACATCTGCCTCGTACATCACGATGGCGTGGGGGATCTCTCGCCAGCTCTCTGTAGTCATGTTGGATACGATTTTGCGTGCAATGCCAAAATGTTCTTCTTTTATCAGTGCCATTGGTTCTCCTTTTGCTTGGGTATTGTATGGTTAGCCGCCGATGATGGACACGGCGGTTTTGTATACTTCTTCTCGTACTTCTTTGATGTAGTCGCCGATCTCCTCCCGGGGGAACGGGTCCTCCTTGAACCTGTGACGGTATTCCAACGCCAGCTTGGGTCGGAATTTTGGATGGCAAATTTTGATCAGTGCCCGCGCCCGTTCCTTGAGCGTCTTGCCTTTTAACTGTGCCACGCCGTACTCGGTGACCACATAGTTCACATCGTTACGCGGGGTGGTGATGGCGCTGCCCTCGGTGATAATGGGCACAATACGGGAAAGGTGACCCCGCTTGGCGGTTGAGGGCATGGCAATAATGGAGCGGCCGCCACGACTCATGGTGGCGCCTCGCACAAAGTCCACCTGACCGCCTACGGCGCTAAATTGGTTCAGCCCCACGGTGTCTGCGACCACCTGCCCCAGCAAGTCCACTTGCAGGCAGGAGTTAATGGAGACCACATTGTCGTTCTTGGCGATCACCGACGGATTGTTTACATAATTGATGGGGTGCATCTCTACGGATGGATTGTTGTTGATATAAGCGTTCAGCTTGTCCGTACCCAAGGCGGCGCCAATGACGGTGCGGCCTCGGTGAATTTGCTTTTTCGCATTGTTGATGACACCTGCCTCCAGCAGGTCCACCACGCCGTCGCCTACCAGTTCACTGTGCAGGCCTAAATCCTTTTTGTCCCATAGTTGAGCGCACACGGCGTTGGGAATACCGCCGATACCCAGTTGCAGGCAGTCGCCGTCGTGGATCAGGTCGGCGCAGTTTTTGCCGATCTGCTGCTCCACCTGGCTGATCTCTGCGGAGGGCACCTGGGGCAGAGGCTCGTTGATCTCTACAAAGGCGTCAAATTCCCGTACATGGCGAATGCTGTTGCCAAAGGTGCGGGGCATATAGCTGTTGACCTGGGCAATGACGGTTTTGGCCACACCGCACACACCCTTGGTGTAGTCCACGGTGGTGCCAAAGGATACATAGCCGTGCTCGTCCGGCGGCGATACCATCACCACCGCCACATCCGGGCACACATAATTCTCCAGCAGGTCCGGAATCTCATAAAAATGGCAGGTGGTAAAGTCGCAAGTGCCGTTAGCAATGGCGCCCCGGTTACCGGCAGAGGCAAACAGACAGTTTAGATGAAAGTGCCCGGCCATTTTCGGCGCCGTCCAGGGGCAATCCCCTAAGGTGAGCATGGAGATGATCTCCACATCCTGAAAGTTCCGGTACTGCTCCACCAGCGCCCGCTCAATGCCCAGCGGCTCGCCGCAGGCAAAGCCGGTGACTACCTTGTCTCCGTTATGGATCAGGGCAATGGCTTCGTTTACGGTCATTCGCTTTGACTGATATATGCTTTTCCAGTCCATAGGCTCTCCAAAATCCTGTGCACAGCACAGTAATAGACAAAATCACAAAAATGACGAATAAGCGCCAATTCTTTAGGATTTAGTATAGTATTAGACGCGCTGTTTGTCAATAAATTCTTGCATTTGCGTGCCGTTTTTTGTATGATGAAAGTAATCTGTACTATTTGCGAGGTTCATTATGATCTATGAAGTGACGCAGTTTGGCCTGCCTAAGAATATTGCCGCCGGGGTGACGGAAGCCCTGCGCCAAATGCAGCCGGGGGACACCCTGCATTTTCCTAAGGGGGAGTACCATTTTTACAAAGACTATTGCCAAAGTTTGGTGGTGCACACCAGCAATACAGACAGCTTTCAGCGGCCGAAAAAGACCTTTGGCATTTTGTTGCAGGATAAAGAGCAGCTGACCCTGGACGGGGACGGCTCCGTTTTTGTGTTCCACGGCAACATCAGCGCTTTGGGCGTACTGCGATGTCGGCAGATCACTCTGCGGAATTTTACCATTCGTTACGCCTGTCCCACCAATGTGGAGCTGGAGGTGACCGCCAAGCAAGGCCACACGGTCAGCTATCGAGTGCCTGAGAATCAGCCCTTCTATATGGACGGCGGCAGCGTGGTCTTTTTTGAGCAAAGTCCCTTTACCAAGAAGAATTACTGGCAAATGCGCAACAACGAGAACAGCAGCTGTGCCGTGCGTCACCAGGGGGAGACGGTGTTCCGTGAGGTGAACCAGCCGTTTTTTGGACTGCACCGCACCCGCCGTACCGGGGCGCGCACCTTTGATGTGTGGTCCCTGCGGAAAAAGAATTACCTTGTGGGGGAGACGGTGACCCTGTCCATGAACAACTGCCGAGAGACGGCAGGCGCCTTTTTCTCCGAAAGCAGCGACCTTGCCGTGGCACAGGTGACGGTGAATTACCTGCACGGCTTTGGTTGGCTGACCCAAATGTGCCGGGATGTGTCCTTTACCGGGGTGCACTTCCACCCGGATCCGCAGCACCATGTGTCCTCTTTTGCGGACTGTATTCATGTGTGCGGCTGCAAGGGCACGGTTACCGTAAAGGACTGTTCCTTTACCCAGGCCCATGACGACGCGATCAATATTCATGGTGCGTTCCTGCGCTTTGTGCGCCGCGTTGACGACCATACGGCGGTATTTCAGTTCGTGCACCGACAGCAGGGTGGCTACCGGGCGTTCTTCCCCGGCGATACGGTGCGCTTTTATTATCGCAGCTCTTTGCAGCCATGTGGAGAAGAAAACACCGTGGCTGCGGTGGAGGACGATATAGATGCCAAAACCTGCACCTTGACCTTTGATCGGCCTTTGCCGGAGGATATAGACGCCAAGTTCCGAGGCCAGCAGAATGTAGTGATTGAGAATGCCAGCTACTGCCCGAATGTGGAAATCAGCGGTTGTTCCATTCACGGTATTCCCACCCGGGGCATTCTCTGTACCTCCGGCGGACATATAGATATTCATCACAACACCTTTGAGCATGTGTTTATGGCCAATGTGTTTGTCAGCAATGACGCCAACGACTGGTATGAGTCCGGCCCGGTGCGGAAAATGCAAATTCATCACAATGTATTCCACCTGCCAACCCTGCGGCAAAAGCGGTTTTGGCCCACGCTGGCGGCGGTGCTGGTGGAGCCGATCACTCTGGGCGGCAAGATCACCGCGGCCGTTCACAGCGGCATTCGTATTTTTGAGAATGAGATCACCCTTACCGATGGTTACGCGCTTTGGAGCAAAGGCGGCGGGGATATTGAGATCGACGACAAGGATCACCCGGTACATATCGAACCGCTGGACAAATAAAAAGATCTAAAAAAGCAGCCTTTCCGTTCATTTTCGGAAAGGCTGTTCCTTTATGCTATGATTTTGCGTTGGTTTCTTTGTCTTTCATGATCTTGACCATCATTTGATTGACCTTATACACATCGCCGCAGCCCAGGGTCAGCACCAGATCGCCCGGCTCCACATGGTCGGTCACATACTTGGCAATCTCCGGGAAAGTATCCAGCTGCACGGCACCGGGGATCTTATCTGCCAAGTCCTTGGCGTGAATGCCGATGGTGTTTACCTCGCGGCTGCCCATAATGGCAGAGATCACGCACTTGTCCGGAATTTGCAGCACCCGGGCAAAGTCGTCCAGCAACTCGCTGGTGCGGCTATAGGTAAAGGGTTGGTGCACCGCCCATACCCGCTTGTAGCCCATTTGCATAGCCGCGCGCAGGGTGGCCTGCAACTCGGTGGGGTGGTGACCGTAATCGTCGGCAAAGGTTACGCCGCAGTAGGTGCCGGTGAGCTCAAACCGCCGGTGGGCACCGTGAAAGTCCTTTAGCCCCCGGCAAATATCCTCCGGCTTGGCGCCGCTTTCATAGGCAGCGGCAAAGGCAGCCAGAGAATTGAGAATATTGTGCGCGCCGGGCACGCAAATCTCTGCGTGGCAAAGGAACTGCCCATTGTGGTACACATCGTAATCGGAGTGGAACCCGCCGGGCACATGAATGTTCTTGGCTTGCCAGTCACAGTGGTCGCCGGTGCCAAAGGTGATCATCTTTTTGCCGGTCACCTGGGCCATGGCCTCTACGGTATTGGCGTCGTCGCCGTTATAGATCACCGTGCGCGTGGCCTTGTTGGCAAATTTGATGAATGCCTCTTGAATGTGCTCCAGATCGCCAAAGAAATCCAGGTGATCCCGGTCAATGTTCAGCACCACCGCAATGTCCGGATTCATATGCAAAAAGGTATTGTTATATTCGCAACTTTCACATACAAAGTTTTGGCTGTGGCCGTAGCGGCCGTAGGCGTTAATGGCAGGCAGCTTGCCGCCGATGACGGCGCTGGGGTCCAGCCCTGCCTCCAGCAGCACCTGGGTGGTCATAGAGGAGGTAGTGGTCTTGCCGTGGGTGCCGCTGATGCCGATGCAGTTGGAGAAAATACGGCTCATGGCGCCCAGCAGCTCCGCCCGCTCAAAGCAGGGGTAATGCGTTTTCGCCCATTCCAGCTCCTCGTTGCCCTCTAAGATAGCGTTGGTGTAGATCACCAGCTGAATATCCGGGGTCAGGTTGGCCTTGGTCTGGCCCAAATAGACTTTGGCACCCTCTTTTTCAATCCGGCGAAAAGTCTCGGTGTCGTTATTGTCCGAGCCGGACAGCTGATAGCCCAGGGACAGCAGGATTTCGGCCAGGGGACACATGCCGGAGCCGCCGATGCCGATAAAGTGGATGCGCTTGACTTCCTTTAGTAAAGTATCTATATCTTTCATGAGAGAACCTCCCAATTCTTTTTTCATATTATACTACCAAAAGGCGGAAAAATAAATACATATTCCGCAGGAACTGAAAAAATTTTCTGTCATAGAATATGGAGTAGAAAGGAATAGGCACAAAATGCCTTTGTGGGGTGTAGAGATGAAACTGGATACATTTGCCGTGCCGTTTACCGCCGATCGGCGTATGGCGTATGCGGCGGCTTATCTGGAGCAGTGCTCCTATCGGCAGGTGGAGGAGGTGCAGGCGGCGGACTTTGTGCTGCTGCCGGTGCCGGCAAAGGATTATATGCTGGAGGGACTGGACGGCAAGACCGTTTTTTTGGGGGGCGGCAGCTATCCCGGCACGCTGGACTACTGCAAAAATGAGAATTTTGCGGAGAAAAACGGTATACTCACCGCCGAGGGCGCCCTGTGGTTGGCGCAAAATCATTTGGAGCGGGCACTCTACCGCAGCCGGGTGTTGGTGTGTGGCTATGGGCGAATCGGTCGGGTACTCTCCGGGCTGCTGCTGGCCCACGGCGCCGATGTGACCGTGTGCTCTCGTAGTGCCCTGAGCAAGACCCAGGCGCTGTTTGCCGGTGCCCGGCATACGGACTTTTCCGGCCTGGTGCAGCCGGGGGATTATGATTTGGTCTATAATACGGTGCCCCACATGATTTTTACCAAGCGAGAGCTGCAGGCGCTGCGGCGAGACACGGTACTGGTGGACCTGGCGTCCTTCCCCGGCGGGGTGGATACGCTGATGGCCCACACCCTGGGAATCACGGTGGTGGACGGGCGCAATCTGCCCGGCCGCACCGCCCCGGAGACTGCCGGTGCGCTGATCGGCGAGACTGTGGCCGAAATGATTGAGGAGGGACTGGAATGAAGATCGGGTATTGCCTGACCGGCTCCTTTTGCACCTTTGCTAAGTCCTTGGAGGCATTGGAGGCGCTGGTGCGGGCCGGTCATACTATAACGCCCATTATGAGCCAGACGGCTTACACCACGGACACCCGTTTCGGGGACGCGGTGGATATTCAAAATCGGCTGATCGCCATTACCGGCAACAGTATTATCCACACGATTGCCCAGGCGGAGCCGGTGGGACCAAAGAAGATGTTTGATGTGCTGGCCATTGTGCCCTGCACCGGCAACACGCTGGCAAAGCTGGCAGCGGGCATTACGGACACGGCGGTTACGATGGCTGCCAAGAGCCACCTGCGCAATGACGCCCCGGTGGTGATTGGCGTGTCTACCAACGACGCTTTGGGCGGCGCTGCCAAGAATATCGGCCAGCTGCTCAATTACAAGCACTTTTATTTTGTGCCCTTTGGCATGGATAACTGCTATATGAAGCCCAAGTCCATGGTGTGCGATTTTGCCCGGGTGCCCCAGGCCATTGAACTGGCGGCGCAGGGACAGCAAATCGCGGAAAAAATTTTCTGATTTTTTTGTTTCTTATTGACAATCGGTGCAAAAATGCATATATTAGTCTTATTGCTTAAAACGAAATTTAAGTATAGGCGAAAGCTAAAAAATCGGGCGGAGAGCGGCGGCTTTCTGACAAAAGAGGAAGTGCATAATTGGAAAAGATCATTGACCTGCGGAACATCACGGTCAGCTACGGCGACAATGTGATTTTAGACAAACTGAATCTGTATATAAATGAAAAAGAGTTTATAACGCTGCTGGGACCCTCCGGCTGCGGCAAGACCACAACGCTGCGCTGTATTGCCGGCTTTGTGCAGCCGGACAGTGGGGAAGTGGTCTTTGAAGGCAAAGTCATCAATGATGTGCCCCCGCACAAACGCCGGGTGAACACCATTTTTCAGCGTTATGCTCTTTTTCCGCATTTAAATGTGTATGAGAACATCGCCTTTGGTCCGGAACTGCAAAAGAAGAGCCGCAGCGAGGTGCGCCAAACGGTGGCGGAAATGCTGGAGCTGGTAAACCTGAAAGGGTTTGAAAAGCGGAGTATCTCCTCTCTGTCCGGCGGGCAGCAGCAGCGAGTGGCCATTGCCCGCGCTTTGGCCAATCACCCCCATGTGCTGTTGCTGGACGAGCCGCTGGGCGCGCTGGATTTAAAGCTGCGAAAGGATATGCAAAAGGAGCTGAAGGCCATTCAAAAGCGGCTGGGCATTACCTTTATCTATGTGACCCACGACCAGGAGGAAGCGCTGTCTATGAGCGACACGGTGGTGGTGATGGATAAGGGCAAAATTCAGCAGATCGGCACCCCGGAGGATATTTATAATGAGCCGGTAAACGCCTTTGTAGCGGATTTTATCGGCGAGTCCAATATAGTGGACGCTGTGATGGTGCGGGATTATGTGGTGCGCTTTGGCGGCGTGACCTTTGACTGCCTGGACAGCGGCTTTGCCCCCAATGAATTTGTAGAGGCCGTGGTGCGCCCGGAGGATATTCGACTGTGCGACCCGGGGCATAAGGCAGCCTTGACCGGCACCATTACAGATGTGGTGTTCAAGGGTGTGTTCTTTGAGATTTTTGTGGATGTGGGCGGCTTTATCTGGATGGTGCAGACCACGCATTACCACGCGGCGGGCAATACCGTGGGTATGTATATTGAGCCGGACGCCATTCATATTATGAAGCGCAGCGAGTACAGCGGCGAATTTGGCGACTATTCCACCTTCTCGGACGAGATGGACCATATCTCGGATGCCGATTATAACTGGGAGGAGGAGAGCGATGAGCAATCTGGGTCGTAAACTGCTGGACAAGCCCTATGCCCTTTGGGCGGTGCTGTTTGTACTGGCGCCCCTTTGCATGGTGGTCTACTATGCGTTTACGGACACCGGCGGCGCCTTTTCTCTCCACTCGGTGAGCCAAATCCCGTCCTATCTGTCTACCATTTTGCTGTCAGTGCTCTATGGCTTGGCTGCCACGGTGATCTGTCTGCTTTTGGGCTATCCCTTTGCCTATTTGATCTCTAAGCACGCGGCCCGCCGCCAGCGTACGGTGGTGCTCTTGGTGATGCTGCCCATGTGGATGAACTTTCTCATTCGTACTTACAGCTGGATGACTATTTTAGGTGACTCCGGCGTGATCAACAGCTTTTTGACCGCCGTGGGGCTGGAGCCGGCCAAGCTGATCAACACCGGCGGTGCTGTAATATTGGGTATGGTTTATAATTTCCTACCCTATATGATTCTGCCTATTTATTCCGTACTGTCCAAGCTGGACGGCTCGCTGATCGAGGCGGCAGAGGATTTGGGTAGCAGTCGGCATCAGGTGTTTCGGCGGGTGGTACTGCCTATGTCTTTGCCCGGTGTACTCTCCGGCGTTACCATGGTATTTGTGCCCTGTGTATCCACCTTTTATATTACCCAAAAGCTGGGCGGCGGCCAGGTGGTGCTGGTTGGCGATGTGATTGAGACCCAGTTCCAAAGCGCCAATAACTACAACCTGGGGGCTGCGCTGTCCCTGGTGCTGATGGTGCTGATTTTGATCTGTCTGGGCGTGATGAACCACTTTGGCGCGGACGACAGCAGTGACGGAGGTGTGATCGTATGAGCAAGAAAACCTCTGCCATCGGCAAGATTTATCAGGCACTGATCTATGTGTTTTTGTATGCGCCGATTTTGGTGATCGGGCTGTTCTCCTTTAATGGCAGCGCCAACACCTATATGCTGCAAGGCTTCTCGACGCATTGGTACAAGGAACTGTTCAGCAACGCAGCGGCTATGCACGCCCTGCAAAATACCGTGGTGCTGGCACTTTGCACCGCTGCGGTGTCCACGCTCTTGGGCGTAATGGCGGCAGTGGGTATTTTTAACAGTCGGCACAAGCTCTATAAGCGCTCGCTGATGCTGCTGACCAATGTGCCCATGATGAACCCGGAGATCGTTACCGGCATCTCTATGATGCTGCTGTTCGTCTTTGCCGGGGGACTGGTGCACCGCAGCAATGTGCTGGGCTTTTGGACTCTGCTGATTGCCCATGTGACCTTTAGTCTGCCCTATGTGATTTTGAATGTGATTCCCAAACTGCACCAGTTTGATATGAATATTTACGAGGCGGCGGTGGACCTGGGCTGCAAGCCGGTGCGGGCGTTTTTTAAGACCGTATTTCCGGAGATCCTCAGTGGTATCATCACCGGCTGTGTGATGAGTTTTACGCTGTCGCTGGATGATTTTATCATCAGCTACTTTACCAACGGACCCAGCTTCCAGACCCTGCCCATCTACATTTTCTCTATGACCAAAAAGCGGGTGAAGCCGGATATGTACGCCTTGTCATTTCTGATGTTCTTGACCATTTTGGCTTTGCTGATCCTGTCCAACTGGATGCAGGCCAGAGCGGAGAAGCGGGAGAAGGGGGAGCGCCAATGAAAAAGTGTTTTTCTTTTCTGCTGACCCTGCTGGTGCTGCTGGTAATGCCTATCAGTGCCTTTGCGGCGGATGATGTTTTCACGCCGGCGCAAAAGGCCTATTACAAGAACCTGGGGCTGCAAGGCACTACGGTGAATGTGTATAACTGGGGCGAGTATATCTCCGAGGGGCAGGAGGACGCTATGAATACCGTTAAGGAATTTGAGCGGCTCACCGGTGCCAAGGTGAATTATACCAATTTTGAATCAAACGAAAATATGTATTCCAAGCTGTCCGGCGGCGGTGTGTCCTACGATGTGATTATTCCTTCCGACTATATGATCCAGCGTCTGCTGGAGGAGGATATGCTGTTGCCTTTGGACTACGGCAATATTCCCAATTATGACAAGTATATTGCCCCGGACTGCAAGGGGCTGTATTTTGACCCCCAGCAGAAGTACACCGTGTGCTACAACATTGGCACCACGGTGCTGATCTATAACAAAAAGCTGGTGAAAGAAGCGCCTAAAAGCTGGTCCGTGCTGTGGGACGAACAGTACCGGGACAAGGTGCTGATGTTTAACAATTCCAGAGATGCTTTTGCCCTGGCTCAGTTCATGCTGGGACAGGATTTGAACACCACCTCGGAGGAGGATTGGAACGCGGCGGCGGAGCTGCTCGCCAAGCAAAAGGATGCGGTGCGCCCGGTGTATGTGATGGATGAGGTGTTCAACCTGATGGAAAGCGGGGAGTATGCCTTTGCCACCTATTATGCCGGCGATTATATCCTGATGCAAGACAACAATCCGGATTTGGGTTGCTGCTTTCCGGAGGAAGGTGTCAATCTGTTTTATGACGCCATGTGCGTGCCCAAGTGCACACAAAACAAAAAGGGTGCCGAGGCGTTTATCAACTTTATGCAAGAGCCACAAGTAGCGCTTGCCAATCAGGAGTATATCTACTACGCTTCACCCAATTTGGCGGTGCGGCAGGATGAGAACAATTCCCTGTACGGCAATCCGGTGGTGTACCCCAAGGTATGGCCTAAGGGGCAGTATTTTTATAATTTGCCCCAGAATATTCTGGAGCTGCAAAACGACTTGTGGGCTCGGGTTAAAAGCGGCCAGCTGTCAGCAGACGGCAAGGCACAGGACCGGCGCATTTACTGGGCATCCGGTGCGGTGGGTGCAGCGGCAGTGCTGGCGGTGGCGGCTCGGCTGATCCATAAGGCTCGCAAGAATAAAGAACAGGATTTGAGGGATCTGTATTGAATACGCAGTTTAAGTGCGCCATCTTTGATTTGGACGGCACGCTGGTGAATACGATTGATGACCTGGGACTGGCGACTGATTATGTGCTGGAGCAGTACGGCCGCACGCCCAAGTGGACCCAGGCAGATTATAAGAAATTGGTGGGCAACGGCGCCAAAAAGCTGATAGAGCGCGCTTTTGAACACCAACTCTCACCGGAACAGCTGGAAGAAGCTTACGCTATGTTTAAGGTGAAGTATAACGCTGTTAAAATGGATCACGCCCATGCCTATCCCGGGATTCAGGCGGCGCTGGATGACTTAAAGACCAGGGGCATTCGCCTGGGCGTTGTCACCAACAAACCGGCGGAAGCTGCCCGGGGTATGGTGGAGCAGATCTTTGGCAAAGACTATTTTGATGTGGTAATCGGCGCCACAGACGACCTGCCCAAGAAACCGGATCCCACCACTGTGCGCATGGCGCTGGAGGCACTGGGCTGCAGCGCCAAGGAGGCTATGTACTTTGGCGACAGTGATGTGGACATGATCACCGGGCGCAATGCGGGGATAGAGACCATCGGTGTGTCCTGGGGCTTTCGCTCCTTTGGGGAGCTGTTTGCCCAGCACCCGGCGGCCATTATTGATGACCCCAGTCATATCCCCAGCCTTTTTTGAAAATGTAGGCAAAGCCCTTGACAATATCTGCCGTATTTGCTATAATTCTATGCGTTGAGCGAGAGTGGCGGAATCGGCAGACGCGCACGTTTGAGGGGCGTGTGGGGTGACTCGTACGGGTTCAAGTCCCGTCTCTCGCACCATAACTGGACACCAATTTTGATACTATGCGTATCTTGATTGGTGTCCAGTTTCTTTTTAGGTTCTATAATAAATGTTGGGGTCAGGTGATGAACCTGACCCCAATGTCATAAAAAGAAGGTTGAGCATAGCGAAAAAACCCTTTATCATAAAAGTACCACCAATCACGAGAAAGGATGAATCGCTATGCTCAACAAAGATTATACTGCAAATCTTCTGAATCTGGAAGATGTAATTATCACAGATGTCAAAAATCTTTGTAATGAGGTTCACATTTCACTCCAGCTGCCCCGGAAAGCACACGTCTGCCCGGCCTGTGGTGCCGTCACAGACCGCATTCACGACTATCGAATGCAGACAATCAAGGAGTCCCGCTGGCGAGAAACACCTTCTTGCACCTTCGGAAGCGCCGCTACCGCTGCGCTTGCGGCAAGCGCTTCTTTGAGAAAAATACCTTTCTGCCTCGCTATTACCGCATCACCAGCCGTTTGGTATCCGAGATCATCCATGCTTTTGAGAAGGTTGTCCCCGCCAAGGAGATCGGCTGCCGCTTCAAAAATTGGAGAATGAAGAAAGAAACCAGTTGGCGCTCATGTTTGAAATTGCGCCCAGACTTGCAGGTGCTTACCGCTTGAAAAATGAATTTCTTACTGTGATCC